>Ga0222718_10000371_pt1 | contig 47452 bp, 39 predicted proteins | sample C33_27DmetaG_FD_165045 | JGI IMG/M metagenome (GOLD analysis project Ga0222718, IMG submission 165045) | Estuarine water microbial communities from San Francisco Bay, California, United States - C33_27D | ecosystem: Environmental > Aquatic > Marine > Unclassified | place: USA: California...
TTGTTTGTCGCGTGCAGTGTGACGAATCAGAAGTTGTCAAATCTACCACAGCGACAGTCTAAGCCTGGCAAAAAATACAATCCTCGATTCGAGGTTGTGCAAACAAACAGAATCCCGGACACTATTGAGCGCAGCGTAACCCAACACCAAAACGGTTGACTCGCATCACAAGCACTGATTCTCAAGCGACAATCCATTCGTAAAATCCAATCTGCGGATGGACATCGAACGGCTTGTTGGGTTACGGCTCGCTTCGCTCGGCTAACCCAACCTACTTTACTGTGCCTGACAAGTCGAAGGATAACTCACGCCAAGGCGCGGAGGAAGGAACAAGTCTTCTAGCATGGAACCGCGGATCACTCTGGGTGGCCCGTCCATAACTTCATTTTGGTCGGGTGCCTGCAGGCACAAGAATCTGACATCATGCGGGTGCGATTTGTTGTTGACGTGACTCACTTGATTGCAAGATCATGATGAGGAATTCTTGTCGCTACGCGACCCAGCCATTCAGCAAATGGCCGGGCTACCTTGGTGACGCATATTCACAACCTCAAAATAACCTTTGCTTCTGACGTTCTCGTTCTTGCTGAAACCATAGTTCGAATGCTTCCTCTTCGTAAAGATCGGGCTTCTCGCGAGTCGGCACCAGTTGTGTCCCTTCCTCTTTGAAGAATTGGACTCCTCGACCACGTTTACGTCCCTCCAGATTATGACTGTCGTATGCGAAATCGGGGACTTCGGGAACGTAATCGTTGAGTTCGGAATTGAGCATGCAGACGGCTTGATAATGATCTCCTTCACGCGATTTGTGGGCACGACACAAACAACGCACGGCGTTTCCGACCATGATCATACATTCGCCTTGACGCTCGGGTTTATAAAATCGTCTGGCCTGCTCGATAGCCTGACTGGAGAACAAGACCGCTGCTTGATCGGCAAGACCAATGTCTTCGTGAGCACAGATTTCGATGCGGTTACACACCCAGGAAAAATAATGTGGACGTACGAGCCATCTCCACCGCAAACTCCATCGCTTCGCGCTGAAGCCCACGCCGAATGCACTTCTGCAATGCCGAGACGCAGACATAAGGATCGAGGTTGTGAAGGGTTGGTGAGAGTTTTGGCATGGGGGAATGCTTTCTCTGAATTAAACAATATGTATACAAGATTACACTCCCCTGTAAGCTGGAGCAATTAACTTTTGACAAAAGATTCTTTACCCATCAACCTCTTGTGCATCAACCGCCACCAATACACAATCACTCCATGACCATTCCACCCTTCCATCTTGCGTTTCCTGTCCACGATCTTGCCGCCGCACGTGAGTTTTACGGCAACCTGCTCGGTTGCGAAGAAGGGCGTTCTGCCGACACTTGGATCGACTTCAATCTCTACGGTCATCAAATCGTCACGCACGTGACTCCTTCGGCGTCAGCCATCTCTCCTGAGAGCAATCCGGTTGATGGGCACGATGTGCCGGTTCCTCATTTCGGCGTCATCTTGCCGTGGGAAGATTGGGAACAACTGGCGGAGAAACTCAAAGCCGCCGAGATCAATTTTGTGATCGAACCTTACGTCAGATTTGCCCGAGAGACCGGCGAACAGGCAAGCCGTTTAAGGTAGCCATCATTGCCTGCGCTCGCAAGATGCTGATTCGAGTGAATACGCTCTTGAGTGAACTTGCAAAAAACAGTTTTCAACAAAATGAGGCACCAACAACTTGACAAGCGACACAGTCGCTCAGCGAACTCTGCGGTAAATTAAATTTGGTTCCCTCCCATATCACTGGCGGGCAAGCCGCCAGTGCCACCTAATCAGAGAATGAAGTTCTTCGTGTTTTTTTGCTCCCTCGCAGCGGCGCAGAGGAATAATGCCGATTTCCCAGCTAGCTCGTGTTAGTGGCTTAAATGAAATTGGTGCCCCGTTTGCTTGCCAAACGGGGTGACCTGGCCACGAGGGGCGGGTTTGAATGGCATGGATTGAAATAGTTTCGTAGAACCGGATCGCTTCACATAATCAGGAATGTCCGACGAGATAGAAGCATGAATCGAGCTTCAATGAACCTGGATTTCTCAGGCAATGTCATCACAGCATCACAGAACTGGAACCGGGAAGCTGACAGGACCGGATCTCACATGAAAATACCGCTCAGAGAGATCCCGTCGGTAGCCTTGATGCCTCTCTCGCGGTCGGTATGCTATGACTCTTCCAACCGAATCGAGTGAGTTCGCGGGCGACATTGTTCGTCGCCCATTTTTCACTCACAGAAAATGACCTAAGTCCAGAAAGCACAAGACGATGCCGCGCGTCCTTGTCACCGATAAACTTTCCCCTGCAGGGCTCAAAATACTCGAAGACGCTGAAGGCATCGAACTTGATGTCCGTTCGGGGCTCTCGCCAGAGGAAGTCCGAGAGGCTTTGAAAGAGGCAGACGGCATTATTATTCGCAGTGGGACAAAGCTCACTGCTGAACTTTTGGAAGGGCAAACTCGGCTCAAGGCGATTGTGCGAGCGGGAGTGGGGGTCGATAATATCGACCGCGACGCGGCGACTCGCGAGGGAATCGTCGTCATGAATACCCCGGCGGGAAACACCATCAGTACCGCCGAACATGCGGTCACATTGATGTTGTCCCTGTCCCGGAATATTGGTCCCGCTCATTCCAGCATGCAGCAGGGAAAATGGGAACGTGGAAAGTTCACCGGGTCTCAAGTGGCTGGCAAGACACTCGGCATCATTGGCTTGGGGCGCATCGGTCAATCGGTTGCTCAACGGGCTTTGGGATTTGAAATGCAGGTAGTGGGGTACGATCCGTTCATGTCTCCCGAGCGTGCGTCCGATTTGGGAATCAAGCTGGTCGATACGGTCAATGAAGTCACCACGATCTGTGATTATCTAACCGTCCATACGCCGCTGACCGATGAAACGCGAAACCTGATCAACGCCGAGCGGATGAAAAATATGAAGCCCGGCGTTAGGCTCATTAACTGTGCTCGCGGTGGGATTATCAACGAAGAGGATTTGGTGGAAGCGGTCAACGCTGGACATGTTGGGGGAGCTGCTCTTGATGTCTATGTGAATGAACCTCTTGACCCTGAATCTCCACTGCTCAAAACACCAAACATTTTGTGTACCCCGCACTTGGGTGCCTCGACTGATGAAGCTCAGGAGTTAGTGGCCGAAGAAGCCGCCGACATTATGATTGGCTACTTGATCAACAAAGAAGTTCGCCATGCTGTCAATATGGTCCCGGTTTCCGGGGCTGAAATGGAAGACTTGAAGCTGTATCTCGATCTCGGTTATCGCCTGGGGCTGCTTCTTGCACAACAGGGACACAAAGGTGGACTCAAATCGGCCCAACTTCACTACCGTGGAGAAGCCGCGTCCAAGAAAACCGGCTTGATTACTTCCAGCTTTGCTGCAGGACTACTCACCGCAGCAATGGATGACAACGTCAACATCGTGAATGCTGAAATGATGGCTCGTGAGCGAGGCATCGAAATCACTGAATCGAAATCGACCGAACATGGTGCGTTTTCAACGATGATCTCTGCGACATTGGTGACAGGTGACCGCGAATTGACGGCGTCCGGTACGATGTTTGGCAATGATTTCCTGCGACTGGTACGACTCGAAAACTTCCCCATGGAAGCGTATCTCGATGGCATGCTATTGATCTACCGACACCGCGATGTGCCGGGCTTAATTGGTTTCATCGGAACGGTTCTTGGCAAGTACAGCGTTAATATCGCCAACATGGCATTGGGGCGTTGTTCCGACCAACCGGGAGGCGACAGTGTTGCCGTGCTGAATATCGATTCCGAACCCTCTGCTGAAGCCCTTCAGGAGATTGCCGACCATGCAGAAGTAACCGGCGTGGAATTAGTACGATTACCGGCTGCGGGTGCTCCACTTCCGTGGATGGCGTCTGACTCTTGATCTGAGAAATCTGAGCGTGAAATTCGTCTCTTCTTAACGGTTCTCTCTTAGTTCCTCAGTAAATAGGAATATTCTTGCGCTGTGATTGCGCATGTGTAAAACTGATCTTGATTTAGGGAATCAATCCCGGCAGGATGAGTAGACATTTTTCGAGAGAGTTTGACCGTGTTTTAACGAACGATGGGAGAGGTCATGATTGCGGAGCAGGGAACAGCATTGAACTCCAATGTTCTGGTGCTTAATAAATTCTACAGTCCGATACACGTACTGACTGCCCGAAAAGCGTTCTGTCTGCTTTGCAAAGAAGCAGCCGAAGTCGTGAACGTCGAAGACGACTCGTATGTCGTTTATGACTTTGAAGGTTGGGTCGAGCAAAGTGAAATCCGCGATGAATTAAATGACTTTAGCGAAGACGATGAATGGGTTCGCTCGGTGAATTTCGTTGTTCAAGTCCCGCGCATTGTTCGGTTGACCAACTACGACCGCATTCCTCGTAACATTGTCAAATTCAACCGTAAGAATGTCTTTCTGCGAGACAATCATCAGTGTCAGTATTGTGGCGAAAACTTTCCGTATAGCAGCCTGTCTCTCGATCATGTTATGCCACGGAGTCGAGGCGGTGAAACAAGCTGGGAAAACATTGTCTCGGCATGTTTGAAATGCAATGTTCGTAAGGGGGGGCGAACACCTCACGAAGCGAACATGAATCTGACCTCACGTCCCTCAAAACCCGCCCGCAATCCTGCCTTGGACCGTCAACTCGCTCAAGAGAAATATGCCAGTTGGCGACGGTTCTTGTAGATTCGTACGGGTGTGCGACTGCTGGCTTGTCCGATCAATGTAATCAGCTATTCTGCTTGGCTTGTCGTATTCGGTGGACGATCCGTTTTCCCAATTCGTCGGCAATGGCCCCCAGAAGAATGACGGTCCCAATGATCGTAAATTCCAGTTGGTCGGGAATTTCCAGAAAGAGAGAGGCGCTTTTCAGCATTTGCAATATCCCCATACCGATCATCACTCCGATGATGGAGCCTTCTCCGCCTCGTAACGAACATCCTCCCAACACGGCTGCGGCGATGGCGTAGAGTTCGTAAAAGTTTCCGTGACTCGATGGCTGCACCGAGTTGAGATCGAGCATAAACAGAATTCCGCCAAATCCTGCCAAGGTTGAGCAAATGACGTATGCCAGAATCGTTAGACGTTCTGTTTTAATGCCGCTGTAACGTGCGGCTTGTTCGTTTCGCCCCAGCGCCAGAAGGTATCGTCCCCAGACGGTTTTATTCAGAAAAACCGAACCGATGATCATGAACACAAACAGAATCAAAAATGGCATCGGCAAACTAAAGCCTTTGCTCGCAGTTAACACCGGTAAATCGATATTTCCAGTGGCCCATTCGCGTAAGCCCTTATACTGGCCTCCGAACGTCATCGTTTGATCGGCGGTAATAAATCGACCGATGCCACGATAAATCAAAAGGCCACAGAGCGTCACAATGAATGGTTGGAGTTTGAGCTTGGTGATTAGTAAACCATGCGCCAAACCGATGCCTGCTGAAATTAACATCACCAGAAGAATCGCCACCGGGACGGGCATCCCCTTATCGACGACGAACAGCGGCAACAAGCAACCCACAAGCCCGACGACCGAACCAATAGAGAGATCGATACCGCCCGTGATGATCACGAATGCCACACCAATTCCCAGAATTCCTAACAGGCCTGTTCTGTCTAGTAGGTTCTCGATGTTTCGCGCCGAGATGAAGCTCTCTTGCTGAAGAGCCGTGAAGGCGAAAATCACAATGAACAATCCGGTGATGCCGAGCAGTTTTTTCATGAGTCGAAGTCGATTTCAAGGAGACGCGAGATGTTTTAGTGAGCAGCGGCCAATTCTTGGCCGGTTGCCAGTTGCATGATGGATTCTTCCGAAAGTTCGCTGCGGGGCAACTCGCCGGTAATCTTTCCCTCGTGCATGACGAGAGCCCGGTCAGAGACTCCCATGATTTCTTCGAGTTCGCTACTGACGAACAGGACTGCCAGCCCGTCCGCGGCGAGCTTATCCATGAGATGATAGATTTCTTCTTTTGCTCCGATATCAATCCCGCGGGTCGGTTCGTCGAGGAGAAGTATTTTCGGTCCCAAGGCCAGCCATTTCCCCAACACGACTTTCTGCTGATTTCCGCCAGAAAGAAACTGAAGAATCTGCTTCCGGTTCGGTGTTTTGATATTGAGGTTGTCAATCATGGTCTCGGCGGTTTGAACTTCGTTTTTCTTATCAATCAACGCTTTTTGTGTCAGGTGCTGATCGAGTCCGGGTAGTGATCCATTCATATCAAGCGGCCAGTCGATGACCAATCCTTGCCCCTTGCGGTCTTCGGGAACGAGAACCATCCCTGCGTCGATAGCATCTTTCGGGTGATGGAACTCGCAGAGCTTCCCTTCGATTTCAATCGTTCCGCGAATGGCGTCATCAATCCCGAACAAGACCCGCAATAGCTCGGTGCGACCCGCTCCCACGAGTCCTGCCATACCGACGATTTCTCCCGCTCGGATGGTAAAACTGTTTTTTTCGCTCGGAAAAACAGGTGACACTAAATCGGTCACTTTAAGGACTTCGTCGCCCGGTTGGTGAGGCGTGCGTTCGTAAAGCTTTGAAACATCTCTGCCGACCATCAATTGGACCATGCGCTCGTGCGTGATTTCCTCTTTGCTCAGTTCTCCCGAATTTTGACCATCGCGAAAAACCACCACTCGGTCGGCCAGCTCTTTCACTTCCCCTAGACGGTGAGAAATGTAAATGACGCTGACACCTTGTTCTTTGAGATCCTTCACAACCTCAAACAGACGGGCGGTCTCTTTGGAAGAGAGCGACGACGTCGGTTCGTCCATGATCAGCACTTTCGCATTCATCGAAAGTGCTTTGGCGATTTCGACGAGCTGCTGTTGACCGATGGAAAGTCGCGACAGGTTCGTACGGGGATCAAAATCGAGACCAACCCGTTCCAACACTTTCAAAGATTCCTCGTGAATCTTGCGGCGATTGATGATGCCGAGTTTATTGCGGGGTTCTCGGCCTAAAAATATGTTACTTCCAATATCGAGATTGTCAGCGAGATTTAATTCTTGATGGATGAGGGCGATACCGAAGTCCATGGCGGCTTCCACCGAATCGATGTTCGCTTCTTTTCCGTTCCAGAAAATTTTGCCAAGATCGGGCTGCTGTATGCCGGCCAAAATCTTCATCAACGTACTTTTCCCGGCTCCGTTTTCGCCAATCAGTGCCAGGATTTCACCCTCTTCGAGAGTCAGACTGACCTGTTTGAGCGCAACGACACCGGGAAAGTATTTGGTAACGATTCGGACTTCCAGCAGCGGATAATTCATTTCCCTTCTTCCTCTGCCGATGTCTTCGCGCTGGCGGGCGGATCTTTATCCAGAAGCTTGTTCAAGTCGGTCCAGAACTCGATGGCATTGTCTTGACGGATTTGGCGTGCCGGGATGTCAATGAATCTTTTATCAGGTACGCCTTCGTCGTTTCCGCGGGCAAGTTCTGAGAGAAGTTTCACAGATTGATAACCATACTCGTAAGGGTTTTGCACGACCGTTCCATAAATATGGCCATCGACAATCCCTTGCAGCGTTCCATCTTCTTCATCGAACGCAACGATTTCGATGGAGTCGGTTTTGCCGGCTTCTTTGACCGCTTCTAGCATCAACGGCGGGTTATAAGCAAACAGTCCCACCATACATTTCAGGTTGGGGTATTTATTGATCGCATCTTGCGCCTGTGCTTTGGCTTTGGCAAAATCGAATCCATCGGTGCGAGTATCAAGAATCGTATACGTTTCTCCCTTGACCGGTTGTCCTGGTTTGTCGTAGCGACTGGAGTCTGGTTCGCGATTCATGAGCTCGTCAATGACCCCTTGGCGGCGTAATTTTGCGTTGAGTTGTTCCAATCGCCCTACAAAGATCATGACTTCACCACCCTCGGGGAGTGATTCCTTCACAAGTTTCCCAGCCATTCGACCGGCTTCGTAATTGTCCATGCCGATATAGCCAATGCGGTTGGTGTACATCGCGTCTGAGTCATGCGTGATATAAATCGTTTCTTCGGCAACATCATTGAGCAAATCCTGTTGTCCCGTAGGATCAATGGCCGAAACGGCTATTCCATCAACTCCTTGTGTGAGCAAGTCCTCAAGAATTCGTTTTTGATCAACCACACCTTCTGCAGGCATTTTGACCAAAACTTCCGCGTTTACATCGTCCGCAGCAGCGTTCGCACCGGCTTCTGCCACCACCCAAAACGAGGCAATGCCGTTGGTAACGAAAGCGACAGTCGGTTTTTCATCCTGCCCAACGGTGCCGGTTTTTATGGGACCGTATTCGTCGATTTGTTCGGCACTTTGCGTCCCTCCGTCTTCGCCACCACCATTGCAGCCAGTGATACCAAGGAGGCAGGCCAGTCCGGTAATCAGTAGAAAGTGTTTCATGAGTTTAGTCCTCGTTGTGGAAATCAATGTGTGTGTTGTTTTGTGAGTCTCTTTAGTTGACGGTCATGCCACCATTCACCGAGACGGTTTGTCCGGTGACAAACGCGGCTTCGTCGCTGGCGTAAAAACAGACGGCTGCGCCGATGTCTGCGGGGACTCCCCAACGCTGCATGGGGATGTTGGCGAAATAGCCATCTTTTAATTCTTGGGGGTCGTCTTCGTGTCGTTCGACGGGAATCCAACCCGGCGCGATCATGTTGACAGTCACTTGGTATGGGGCAACTTCTCTCGCCAATGAACGGCAAAATCCGGTTTGCCCGCCCTTAGCCGCAACATAGGCCGTGAAGGGAGAAACGCCTTGTTGAAAAACTTCCGACGTAATGTTGATGATCCTTCCCCACTTCTGCTTTTTCATGTGCGGCAGGCACGCCAGACTTAACAGATACGGGCTTTTAATGAAGAAATCCAGCATCGATTGATAGAAGTCCCAGTCGTATTCTTCAATCGGTTTTTGCGGCTGGTCGGGAGTCGCATTGCAAACCAGAATATCAATCGGCCCGAGCTTCTCTTTAATCTCGTCGTAGAGCCGATTCACATCGTCAGGATCAATGACATTGCCTCGGAACATGTCACCCTGACCGCCTGCGTCACGGAACTCTTGCAAGGCGTCGGCCGCGCGTTCGTCGTTATTGTAATAGTTCATCGCGACCGTCGCGCCCGCTTTACCGAGTGCGATGGCGATGGCTTTGCCCAGGCCTGTGCTACTTCCGGTGACCAGGGCCACCCGGCCGTCTAATGAAAACACGTTTGTCTCCCGAGGTGTGGAATCGGTCGTTCTCTTGACGTGGCATCAGTTTACGCGGACCGAACGCCAACTGGAACCATCGATTGACGGGAATCGAAAATCGCCCGGTATTCCGACTGTTTCCAGCGGTGTGACCTGCGCAATTTGCCATGATTTACGACAATTGTGACTTTCCAAGTCTCCTCAAACAAGGGGCCGGAATGCACATCTCTTGAGATATATTTCGCTGGCAATGCTCTGTTCGTGCATTATATGATGCAATGTTCGTGCATTCTAAATTCTGTCCCTGAGAAATATTGCGAAAGACTTCCACGGTGGAATCACGGAATTCATCACCTCCCCATGTCATGCTCATCGTCGAGACCTCTTTGGCTTACGGGCGAGAGGTGCTGCGGGGAATCTCTGATTATGTCGTCGAACATCATCCGTGGTCGATGTACGTCGATTTAAGGGAACTCATTATTGAACCACCAAAATGGATTGATCAGTGGAAAGGGGATGGCATCATCAGCCGTTCCACCACTCCCGAACTGGCTGAGCGATTACAGAAGCTGAAAATCCCGACGGTTGACCTCACTGATATCTATGGCGACGTGGGTCTTCCTCATATCTGGACCGATAATCATAAAGTGGGAGAACTGGGCGCCACCCATTTGCTCGAACGTGGCTTTCGCCATTTTGGATATTGCAGTTTCACCGGTCACGATTGGGCCGCGCGTCGGCTCGTGGGATTTCGTGAGGCATTACGAGAAGCCGATTGCACGGTCGATGTTTTGGAATCTCCTTGGGAGGCGACACAAACGGAATCGTGGGAAGATCAGCAGCGTACCATCACCGAATGGCTTTCCCGGTTGCCGCGCCCGTTGGGTGTCTTCACTTGTAACGACATGCGCGGTCAGCATGTCCTCGATGCCTGCCGACGAATTAATGCCTCGGTCCCGGAAGAAATTGCCGTCATTGGTGTGGACGATGACGATCTCGTCTGTGGGATGTGCGAACCTCCCTTATCTTCAGTGATGCCGAACCCTCGCAAAATCGGTTACGAAGCGGCCGCGCTGCTCGACCGTCAGATGCAAGGTGGGGCCGCGTTGCCGTACGAACAAATCATTCCTCCCCTCGGTATCACAACTCGGCAATCCACCGATGTACTGGCGATTGAAGATCCTCAAATTGCCTCGGCGGTTCGCTTCATTCGACAACATGCGTGTCACGGCATCACGGTCAAAGATTTGTTACGCGAGATACCCCTCTCACGCAGCGTGTTGGAACGACGTTTTCGCAAGTACATCAAACGCTCGCCACAAAGTGAAATTCGTAACCAGCAGATCAAACGCATTAAAGAACTGCTGATGGAGACCGATTTGGCGCTCGACCGGATTGCCGAACTCACCGGCTTCGAGCACCCGGAATATATGAATGTGGTGTTCAAACGCGAGACCGATGAAACTCCCGGTCGCTTCCGCAAACGCGCCCAGAACGAACGGGATATTGGCCTGTGATCAACTCGGTTTATTGCGTAGATCACGCTGATGTTGCGGCGTGGTGAATGACTCTTGGAGGCAACTCTTAAAGAAGGGGGTTGGCAAGAGCAATCTCTTTGTAGGGTCCGCTGAGCGGAATCTACTTGGCTGGTCTCAGTGAATCCAGCCTCACTCTTAAAATGAAGAATTGATGAAGAACAAATTCGACGAGTGAGGAGTCAATTGTGTAAGTTTATGATCATTCTTGACACGCGCATGAAAGAACACGCTGAAAGAACTGATTTCCCGATGTCACCAGATGATGGACTGAAATTCCAAGGATCACTGAAATCTTTAATGTTAACCGTTCGCAAGCGTGTGACGCTTGCTACTGCGAGCATTCAACAATTCGATGACCCGGCAGTTATTGATCGTGAAATGCGATTTCTGCGACCATTTTGGGAATTTATTCAGACACGACAAAAATTGAACCGAAATCGATATTGGGAAGCCCGTCAACGAGACCTGTTTTCTGCCCAAGAAGCTCTGATGATGAATAAGACGCCTCTTGTTTGGCTCCCCGACCGCCCCGCGGTCTGCAATGCATTAGAGGTGGCCGATGATCGGGAAAGGCTCATCATAATCTCGTTGCTGCGAGGAATTGAGATCGTGATCTTCAATTTTACGACACTGCTGTCACGATCCCGACACACGCTCGGGATCGAAGATCCGGAGTCTTTTCAAATCGTGACCACAGAATCTCATCCGATTGACGGATATCGATTGCTGCGATCCACAATCAAATGAACCTCTCCCGAAAATGGTGAAGAGTACAAAGTCATCACCACTCGATTCATCCTCCCCAACAAGGAAGAGATCAAAATCGAAAAGGACTTTTCCCAGAGCTTGACCGATCCCCAAGTCGAGATACGCTTAACAGCCGATCGATCGGGTCGCCAGCGAGGTTCCCATTATCTGGAATATCTCGGACGCCAGTCAGAACTGAATCAGCGGTCAGGTCGATTGATGACCACCAGGCTTTAAGTGTGCCGCTCAGACATAAACACTTAATCCCCATTTCAAGATTTGAAGATTCGATGATTTGGGGGGGTGCCATTTCCGAATCTTGAAATCAAATCTTCCCAAATCTTGATTCCAAATCTTCCCGAATCTTGAGCAACTCGTTGGCCTAGTGAGGTTTGCGTCATATCGTGTGAGGAGCGAAAAATGACCTCGATGTGAGTGCGCATTTTCCACGCCACGCGAAATTGCCTCCGATTTCACGTTGCAGAGGTCGTCATTAGTAAACAAGTTACCGGTTTCAAATGACGTTCAAATTGCCAAAGATCGAGCGTTCTGGATTCACGGCTTCCAAAATCGGAAATCAAAAATCCAAAATCGATAAACGCTAACTCTGGTAAGAGTCACTTGGCAAGATAAGTTTTTTGACGCAAAGCCGCCGAGAGGCAAAGAAACGCAAAGAGGTTGTCGCTGCGTTCGCAAGAACGTAGAGAAATTCATAGCGTTGTGTGGCGGAATCGCTCCGTGAATCGGAAGCCCATAAAGAGCAGACAAAGTGTAGCTGGGCTTATGGAGTGCGGCGTCCTGGCACCGCTTTCTTTTCATTCCGTCAGCAAGAGGGCGCACAACGCGGATTGAGAAAGAAAGCTTCGCCAAGCCGAAGCACTCCAAAATCCAAAATCGATAAACGCTAACTCTGGTAAGAGTCACTTGGCAAGATAAGTTTTTTGACGCAAAGTCGCCAAGAGGCAAAGCAACGCAAAGGGAAAAAGAGAAGTATGAGTGTGATGGTTGAAGGATTGTAGCCGCGGCCATCAGATCGCTGGGGAGATGAGAAGAACCGCGGATGTCACGGATAAGAAAATGAGACTGACAACTTTGGGTGGCACGTCATGAACAGGGCATGCTGCGAAGCAGCAAGATGAATCATCATACGGGAGCGCAACAGGTGACGTACATGGTTCATTCATTTGAAACTGACCGGGCCACTCCCAGACAATTAAGAAACCGAAATCTCACTTCTTCACATCGAGTTTGATGTTCAGATCGCGGAGTTGTTTGGGATCGACTTCGGCGGGCGCTCCACTGAGTAAGTCGCTCGCTTTTTGTGTCTTCGGGAACGCGATCACGTCGCGAATGTTGTCGTACATCGCAAACAGCATCACCCAGCGGTCGAGACCCAAAGCGACACCCCCGTGAGGAGGGGCACCGTAACGAAGTGCTTCCAACAGGAAGCCGAATCGTTCTTCGGCTTCCTCGGGACTGATCGCCAGTAAATCGAAGACCTGTTGTTGAATTTTGGTATCGTGAATACGAATGCTTCCCGAGGCTCCTTCGTAGCCATTACATACCAGGTCATAAGAGCGGGCGCGAATCTTGCCCGGATCGGACTCGAAGTACTCGGTGTCTTCTTCAAACGGGTTGCAGAACATGTGATGCTCGGCATTCCAGCGATTTTCGTCTTCGTTCCAAGTCACCAGCGGAAACTCCAACACCCAGGCGATGGCCATATCTTCGGGGTTGTAGAGTTCGAGATCGCGACCCAAGTGATTTCTTAAAGCCGCTAATGCTGCAGATGTGACCGAAGGTTGATCGGCGACGTACAACAATAAGTCACCATCTTCACCTTGCATCCGCTCGATAATCGCCTGTTGTTGTTCATCGTTGAAGAACTTGGCAATGGAGGATTCTAACTTGCCTCCGACCACTTTGAAGTAAGCCAGCCCTTTGGCTCCATATTCTCCGACCAATCCCTTCATGTCGTTATCAAGGACTCGACGTGAATAACGGTCGCCAACTCCTTTGACATTCAAACCACGGACTCGGCCTCCCGACCCCACGACGTTCTTAAAGACGCCAAACTCACAATCGGTGACGAGATCGCTGATCTCAATCAGTTCCATGTCGAATCGCAAGTCGGGTTTGTCGGTACCGAACCGTTCCATCGCGTCGGCATAGGTCAAGCGAGGTAAAGGAAGTTGCAGTTCGGTGCCGCGAACTTCTTTGGTCCAGAGAGCCAACAACCCTTCGATCATCGAGAGGACATCATCCTGTTCAACGAACGACATCTCGACATCGATCTGAGTGAACTCCGGCTGACGGTCGGCACGCAGGTCTTCATCACGAAAGCATTTGGCAATTTGCACGTAACGGTCGTAGCCGGAGACCATCAATATTTGCTTGAACAATTGGGGTGATTGAGGCAGCGCGTAAAACGCGCCCTCATGCACACGGCTGGGAACCAAATAATCGCGAGCACCTTCCGGCGTGCTACGTCCCAAAATGGGGGTTTCAATATCAAGGAAGCCCTGCTCGTCAAAATAGTCACGCGCCAACTTCGTCAATTTGTGACGTAAGAACATTGCCTTCTGTAGTTCTTCACGACGAAGGTCGACAAAGCGATATTTCAAGCGGAGTTCTTCGTTCGGCAGGTCTTGAGTCCGCGGTTCGAACGGCGGCGTTTTTGACTTACTGAAGACTTTCAACTCCTGAACGCGAATATCAATTTCGCCGGTCACCATCTTGGGATTGATGTCTTTATCGGTCCGCGGGACGACTTCTCCCATGACCTGAATCACGTCTTCGCTGCGTAATTGACGACCTTCCACATGAACTTCCGAGCCCTCTTCCGGTCGAAAGACGACTTGAGTTTTTCCGTAGCGGTCGCGTAAATCGATGAAAACCACGCCACCATGATCGCGGTAGGAATCGACCCAACCGCAAAGTTGAACGGCTTGGCCGACATCGGATTTGCGGAGTTCTCCGCAGTTGTGTGAACGTAACAATTGACAGTACCTTGGTTTGCGACTCAAAACGCGACCATGTTTTCAAAGACACGGCGTACAGCGGGGATGTTCAGCGAGGGAACATTAACCAATCTGCAATTCGCGGGAAGTCGCCATTATAGAAACCCGACAGAGGGTCGCAATGGAGACGTAGATCTGCCAAAAAGGGCGATTATTCGTTCTCTGCTGCGATTTTGTATTTCTTTAACAGACTGACAGAAATCAATTTCTCTTCTTGGTAGAGTTCGGACTTGATCAGACCCACACCCGGACAAACATATTGCACAACTTCCAGAGTTTCTGGTTCTTTGATGTACTGTTCATATTTGACACATTTGAACGTGCCGGCGGGCACTTTAATCTCAACATCGAGACCAGCCACTTTCATGAATGTGTAAGGTTCTGGGTAGATCACAGGTTGGCCATAGGAGTAGGGCAGGGGCCTCCCTGCCATGGATTCAGGGACAACGCCAAATTCCTACGGCATCTCCTTGAACGAACAGTTACAATGTTCGGATGCCCAAATTCAAACGTGCCCACATCCCCGGTGGCACATTTTTCTTTACTGTCGTCACCTACAATCGGCGTCCGTTGTTTCAGCATTCACTCGCACAGCAACTTCTCGGAGACGCGATCCGCGAATGCCAACAAAATTGGCCGTTCGAGATTAATGCAATCGTCCTTCTACCAGACCATTTGCACGCTATTTGGACTCTCCCTGAAGGCGATGATCGTTTTTCAGCTCGCTGGAGTCTCATCAAAAAAGGTTTCACGAACAGATTTCGAGGCGTTCGTGGCAAGGAAGCAACCATCACCGTTGCACAGCAAAGAGAAGGTCGAGCGGGTTATTGGCAACCAAGATTCTGGGAGCACACCCTCGAAGACGAGAAGGATTTTGAAAAACACTTCGACTACATTCATTTTAATCCCGTAAAACATGGCTATGTGAAATGTCCGCAGGATTGGGGACCATCCAGCTTCCATCGTTGGGTGAGACAGGAAGTTTATGATGAAAATTGGGCTTGTGGTGAATCACCTCAGTGGGATTTCACGATGATCGAAAAGAGCTGTGGCGAACCCGAATGAAACTCTCGGCAGGGAGGCCCCTGCCCTACAGACTTATTCGGCGTCAATTTGACTCAAACTCTTCCAAGATATTATCAAATTCTCAAAGAACAACTCCACGTCAAATTCCGCAAAAGAACTATAGACTTCTGAATTCCTCCAGAAATCTGCTTGAGAACTGAATCGTATTCCGAGTATCGTTCGAAAAGATATCAATCACTCGGGAGTTTGAAATGCGTTCTTTGATTACTGCTTGTTTCCTGCTGGTTCCCCTCACACTGTTTGCAGCCGATGATTACAAATTAGGCCCCGACTCGATGCCTCAAGACGGCGTCCCTCAAGGCAAAGTCGAGCAAGGACAATTTACCAGCAAAACCGTCTATCCGGGAACCGTTCGCGATTATTGGGTTTACGTGCCACAACAATACGATGCCAGCAAACCTGCTTGCCTGATGGTCTTCCAGGATGGGGGCGGCTACGTGAATCTGAAAGGACACTCGCGCGTTCCCACCGTCTTCGACAATTTGATTCACAAAAAAGAAATGCCGGTGACGATTGGTGTCTTCATAAATCCGGGTGTCATTCCTGTCGCCGTCAAAGGAGGCAAGCCTCGAAAGAATCGTTCGTTCGAGTACGATACACTCTCTGATCAATATTCGCGTTTTCTATCGGAAGAGCTGCTGCCGGGGATTGAAGACAAATACAACATTTCCAAGAATCCCGATCACCGTGCCACTTGTGGCATCAGTTCGGGAGGGATTTGTGCGTTCACCGTCGCGTGGGAACGTCCCGATCAATTCCACAAAGTCCTCAGCTATGTTGGCAGCTTTACCAACATTCGTGGAGGACACGCCTATCCCTCGATGATTCGTAAGATTGATAAGAAGCCACTCAAAGTTTTTCTGCAAGATGGAAAAAACGATCTCGACAATTTGCACGGAAGCTGGCCCATCGCCAATCAACGGATGGCATCTGCTCTGGAGTTTTCTGAGTATGAATACAAGTTTGTGTTCGGCGATGGGGGACATAATGGTCGTCATGGCGGAGCTATTCTTCCCGATGCGCTGCGGTGGCTGTGGAGCGATGTCCCGGCGAAATGACCTCTCTCCACAACCGTTATGACCGGTGCAACCGGTTCCAGAAGTGATCGCAAGCGGTGCAATCGTCGAACTTTGTGAGACAGCATCGGCACGAGAGTCGAAAATCGCTTGTCACTCAGGGGTCAGTGTGGCAGACTGGACACAGAATTGTATCGCAAATTGTCGCCCTTCCTTGAGTTTCGTCGATTGTTGGGAGCTGCTCTCATGTTTCGCATTATCGTGGCTGGACTGATCTGTTCATTTTCCTGTTTGAGTGTTTCGGCTCAGGGATTGATCTGGTCGCTTCCCGAAGATGGCAAATTTGCCACTTACTCGGGAATGTACACTCTGAATGATGTCCAAACCGGAACCAAGAACGAAGACATCGCCACATCGTGGAAACGCCAACTGACCATTAAATCGGTCGGCACGGCTGATGCCGATTTTCAGGGAGCCTCCACACCGTGTCGGTGGGTCGAATTCAAATTGATTGACGCGAAGATCGAAGACACAAAACTTGTTGCCGGCCCAGTTGGAGAGGTTATTTACAAAGTGCTGATTCCCGAATCGGGAGTGGTTGGTAAAGTCCTCGACGACAAGAACCTGTTCGTCAATCATATTCCCATCGTTCGCGGTTATCGCAAAGTGGGCGCAGGCGAAGTGGAAAATCTCCCGGCTGGTGCTTTGCAAGTCTATCCCGTGCTCACACTGCTGATGCACTACCGCGAAATCACATCTGATGGTGATGAGAATGTACAAGCCGGTGGCGTGCAAACTGCCGAAAAACTGAACGGCAAAGAAACGCTGGAAAGCAAAGAATTACGAATCATCAATAGTGCTATGCTTTGGAAGAATACCGATGTCCCCTTCGGACTCGTGAAGTGGGAAGTGACTCAGGTTCGTGAGAAGAAAGCCTCCACCGAACCTCGCTCAACTTTCGTCAAAGCCAGCGAAGTCAAAACGACCATGACGCTGGATGAAATGGGTGACGGAGCTCAATCAGATCTGCCAGACAACAACTGACACCCCAAAAAAATTGACACAGCGTCAGGCTTCGGCAAGTCGCAATCTCAGGTAAGCCGCGCGAGCCGCGTTGCGTTCTCCCGAGTCGAGCGACTCTCCGCGAATTTTCTGCAAGTGGGAAGGTTGCGTGTGGATGAAGAGTTCGTTCACCGAGAGGAGATCGAGGTCATCGAGCATTCCGAGACTCACACCGAGCCGAACGCTGGAAAGTAAATCCATCGTTTCTTCGGAGCTAATCGTTTGGGCTTTCTGAAGAATACCGGTCGCTCGGGAAATTTGATCATGCAGCTTGGCACGATTATCTTTGAGTAGAGCTTCACGGACTCGGCGCTCGTAGCTGATGATGTTCGGTACCACTTCGTGCAACTTATCGATGATCTGCTGCTCGCTTTGCCCGAGCGTAATCTGGTTCGACACCTGGAAAAATTGGCCCGAGGCAGAACTTCCCTCACCATAGAGCCCACGCACCGCCAAGCTGATTTTCTGGAGTGCTCCCAAAACTTTCTGAATCTCTTTGGTCATATGGAGTGCCGGCAAGTGCAACATCACGCTGACTCGAATGCCTGTTCCCACATTTGTCGGACATGCCGTAAGATACCCCAAGTCTTCACTGAAAGCATACGTGACATCTTCTTCGATGGCATCGTCGAGTTGATCGATGTCTTTCCAGCACTCATCCAAAGAGAATCCACTACGAACTACTTGCATGCGTAGATGATCCTCTTCATTGATCATCACACTGACCGACTGTCCCTGATCGACGGCCACTCCACGTGCTCCCTCACCATCGGCCAGTTCCTTGGAGATCAGTTGACGCTCCATTAAAAATTGACGATCAAGATCGGACAAGTTACGGACGTCAAAATAACTCAGTCGTGGTCCCGCCGGTAAATCCTGTAACTTCTCGTACAATAATTTTTCGAGATCATTGCGTGTCGGTTCGTCGGCACGAGAGATGAATGGAAATTGAGCCAAGTTACGAGCCAGACGGATGCGACTCGAAACGACAATCTCCGCATCGGGACCGGTGCCGCGAAGCCATTCGCATCCGGTTTGCATGAGCGTCTCGATATCCACCGTGGAGGTTCCCGTCGTAAATTCTGAGTAAGTCGTTTTGTAAGTGTCTCGTGATCTGATCGCGAAGCTATTCGGATTGCCGCTCTTCTAACTGCCTGATGTCGTCCCGCAATTGGGCGGCGGCTTCGTAGTCTTCCTTTTCAACGGCAATCCGTAAGTCGTTTCGCATCTTGATCAATTCATACTGTTTGTGGCTGGCATCGGGAGCCCGTTTGGGAAATTTTCCCGCGTGATGAGTGCTCTCGTGAATATTTTCGAGAAGTGGAACTAATCGCTCTTTGAAAACCACGTAATCGTGAGGACAACCAAGACGGCCCTGTTTGCGGAACTCACGATAGGTAATTCCACAATTCGGACACGTTAACTCATCTTGCTCGTCTTCCAGTTCGCCGAGCCCGGCTTCTTCCAGCAAGGCTTCCATCTCATCCTCATCGGGCGGAGCGGAAGTTTCCAGATATTCACTGGCACAGTTCTCGCAGAGATGAATTTTCTGCACGGTACTGTCGTGAATTTCCGTAATATGCAGCGTTGCCGGCTTGGAACAGCGACGACACTTTTTCATAACACTCCTCGATTGAACCCGCAGTGAAGACTCATTGTCATGATGACAGATCAGCCGGGCTCATTCTATCCCCGTCAGAATCACTGTCAAGCGATTGCATTTGACCCTTCTCGCCGTAACAGTTTGAAGTTATTATAGATGCGAACGCAGGCAATCCACAGCGATGCGATTAAAACATCACCCCCAATACCAAAATCATGAATTACTCACCCGACTTTGCCACCTACTGCCGACTCGCCGAAGAAGGCAAGCTGGTTCCCATTTCGCGTCAATTGCTGTCAGACACGCTGACACCTTTGACGGCGTGGTGCAAAATTCGGGAAGAAGGACACTCCTTTCTGTTTGAATCGGTGGTGGGTGGAGAACAAATCGGTCGCTACAGTTTTGTCGGCACACGGCCTTTTCTGTATCTCTCCGCGAAAGGGAATGAAGTCACCCTTCGTAGCGGCGAGACGGTGAAGACAGAAACTGCGGAAGACCCACTTCGGGATCTGGAAAGTCTTCTTTCACAATATCAGGCCGTGGATGTCCCCGGCTTGCCTCGTTTTTGCGGCGGTGCCGTCGGATACGCGGGCTACGACATCATCCGTTATTCCGAACATCTCCCCAATGTTCCCGAAGATGATCGCAACCTGCCTGACCTGTCATTCGCCTTTTACGACAGCATGGTCCTGTTCGATCAGATCAACAAAACGATTCGCGTGGTCGCGTTGGCTGATGGAAAAGTCGAAGACAAACGCGCCGAGTATGACGCGGCGTGTGCCCGCATCGACGAACTATGTGACCAATTGGCATCGCCAACCGAAGAACTGCAAATCACCGATATTGATTTATCGCAAACCCCCGACATGAAGTGGGAATCGAACTTCACTCAACCGGGCTTCGAACGGGCTGTTGAAAAGTGCAAAGAGTACATTCAGGCGGGAGACATTTTTCAGGTCGTTCTCAGCCAACGGCTGGAACTGGAAACGACAGCCACTCCTCTTGATGTTTACCGAGCTTTGCGAGTCGTCAATCCGAGCCCCTTCATGTTTCTCCTGGAAACTCCCGACGGCACACTGGTCGGCAGCTCTCCCGAAATCATGGTGCGTGTTGAAGATGGCGAAACGACCATCAGACCACTCGCGGGAACTCGTCCTCGGGGACAGAACAAAGAAGAAGACGATGCGCTCGCTGCCGATTTGTTGGCCGACCCGAAAGAACGAGCCGAGCATGTCATGCTGATCGATCTTGCCCGGAATGATGTCGGCCGTGTCAGCCAATTTGGTAGTGTGAAACTGTCTGATGTGATGGTCGTCGAAAAATATTCCCACGTCATGCACATCACCTCGAACGTGATGGGGCAATTACTGCCGGGACAATCGGCTCTCGACGCACTGCGTGCCGGCCTTCCCGCCGGAACGGTCTCGGGAGCGCCCAAAGTTCGCGCGATGGAAATTATTGACGAATTCGAACCGCACAAACGTGGCCCGTATGCGGGAGCCGTCGGCTATCTCGACTTCACCGGCAACATGGATACCTGCATCGCGCTGCGGACTCTCGTCATGCAGGGCAATAAAGCTTACGTGCAGGCAGGTGCAGGACTCGTTGCCGATAGTGTCCCTCGTACCGAGTACGAAGAAACCCTCAGTAAGGCCCGCGGGTTACTCAAGGCGATCGACATCGCAGAAAAACAAATGCGCCCGGCCCGCGAAGCGGCTTCGCAATCCTGATTCCCCCTCACCCCAACGGCACTAATGTCGTTGCCGGTGCCACATCAAACGGCGTCTCGGCAATAAACAACGCCCCGGCGTTGGTCGCTTCAGCTTGTCGTTCTGCCGACATATGCTCAACTGCCGTCGTGATCACCAATTGAATCTGGCCTTCACGTTCCATCAACAAGGGGCATGTATTCTGAGGGGACTTGGGAGTCTCCCAAATGATTTCGCACTCTTGCGATTCGAGTGAGTAATACCGCGTTTCGCCCGCTTCGGCAGGTTCCGGGTTATAAAACGAAATGATGATTCCTTTGCCATCCGCGGTACCGACCATTCCATCAGGGAACGCGTCAACATCGTTCAGATCGAGGACAACTTCTGTCCCTGAAAGAGTTCCCTGCTGTGGATCGAGTGTGTACTTCACCACCGTTTTCGTCGGCGTGTCGATATCAAGAAAGGTCACTCGTTCTGCGGAGTCTTCAAGAATGACCTTGCCGTTAGAGCAGATCTGTCCGCCACACAACGGGAACAATTTCTGATCACTGGATCGCAGAAAATACAAGCCGGCAATCTTTTGAGAAAACTCCAGATGCTTCGTTCCGAAGATCACTCCCTGTGAACAGGCAACGCCGTCGTTGATCGTTGTGTTTTCAATCTTCGCATCGACTCCCTCACAAATCACGACAGGTTTGCCTCCGTGAATATCAAATAATTCGACGCGACGTTCGAGACCAACAACAAATTTTCCTGGTTGTTCGGTCGGCAGCGCAAATCCCGGACGACCATCAAGCGGGAAACAACCGTTTGTACCGGTGTTCAAATCGTAAACATTCAGCGATCCGGTGGTGGAATCAGGCCCATGAGCAATGGCCACCCAACTAAATTTCCCCGCTCCCAAATCAATCGGTCCTTCCGGCAAAAACTTGAGTTCGTCGGATTCAGGAGTAAGCAGCACTTCGGCAGTAATGGTCTTCACAGAAAGTCCTTCGGGAAAATATTTGTGATCGTCGATAAGTCGTAGTACAAAGGATAATAACAAATGCGGGAAAATCTTGCATTTGCACCACAAACTTCCCTCCTGAGATCGTCTTAGCCGCCGACTCGCCTGCCATCTTCACTTTTCAGGAAGCCCGTCATGACCAACCAACAAACACGTCGCGATTTTCTTTCGACTTCGGCTGCCTTCGGGGCAACAGCTCTGTTTGTCAATCCAGGCGCGGTCAAAGCAAGCCGCTCGGCGAATGAAAAGCTGAATATCGCCGCCGTCGGAACCAAGAATCGAGCCCTCGCTAACATCAACGGCTGCAAGACCGAAAGCATTGTCGCGTTATGCGATATCGATTCCGACTTCCTCGACATCACCGGCAAAGATTACCCCAATGCCCGGAAGTATCGCGACTTCCGCGTCATGCTCGAAAAAGAAGAAGGCAAGATCGATGCCGTCCTCGTCGGGACTCCCGATCATTGTCACGCTCCGGCTGCCGCAATGGCCTTGCGAATGAAGAAACACGTTTATTGTGAGAAGCCGTTAACTCACACGGTCTACGAAGCGCGAACGCTTGCCAACCTCGCCAAAGAAAACAATCTCGTCACTCAGATGGGAACGCAAATTCATGCTGGCAATAATTACCGTCGTGTTGTGGAACTCGTTCAATCGGGTGCCATCGGCGATGTGAAACGTGTTCATGTCTGGGTACCCGCCGTCTACAATCAGGGTGTCTTCAAACCCGCCGAAAAACCAGCCAATGTCGATTGGGATTTGTGGCTCGGCCCGGCTCCCAAACGCTCTTACTCCTCCGACGTTCATCCGTTCAAATGGCGTAACTTCTGGGACTTCGGGACCGGTGGCCTGGGTGACTTTGGCTGTCATTACATGGATCTCGTTCATTGGGCGCTCGACTTACGCGGCCCCGAAAAGATAGCCGCATCGGGTTCTCCCGTCGATCCGATTAGCTGCCCCGATTATGTCGTCGCCGACTATCACTATCCCTCACGGGGCAAGAAACCTCCCGTCCACCTCACTTGGTATGACGGCGGCAAAAAACCCGAGATTCTGAAAACCCTCAAAGACAAAAATGGAAAACCGATTGATCCCCGTTCGGGTCAACTCTTTATTGGCGACAAAGGGATGATTCTTTCCGATTATAGCAAGCACACATTATTACCCACCGACAAATTTGTCGACTTCACTGCTCCCGAAGAGTCGATCCCAAATTCCATCGGCCATCATCAGGAATGGATTAACGCGATCAAAACCGGCGGAGCCACCACCTGTAACTTCGATTACTCCGGTGCGTTAACCGAAGCGGTGTTGCTCGGAACGGTCGCCTATCGTAGTGGTGAAACATTGGAGTGGGACGCCGCCCATCTGAAAGTGAAGAACTCTCCCGCCGCCCAATCGTTGATCCACAAAGAGTATCGCAAAGGTTGGACGTTGTAGGGAGATTGAATCGTAGTAGATCATCTTGATCCAATGGAAGAGAAACATTGAAGAGACGCGCTCACAATTTTTTTCAACAGTTCCACGATGAAACAATGGTCCGCACAGCGGCCCCTACTTCATTGCGCAAAAGAGTTGCCCTACAACTTTTCGTCTACCTGGTGTTTCTGCCTCTGATCGGTTCGCTCTCCGCAGCCGAGATCAATTTCGACCAACAAATCGCACCACTGTTCGCGTCGAAATGTCTCGATTGTCATAACTCTCGCGAGCCGAAAGGTCACCTCGATCTCTCGACAAAAAAAAATGCGTATTCAGGAGGTGATTCGGGAATCATTTTGACTGCTGGGAAGATCGATGAAAGCTATCTTTGGGATCGTGTTGCCAATAATGAGATGCCACCCAAGCACCCGTTGTCTGTCGACGAAAAACAGATTCTCAAACAATGGATCGCCGAAGGTGCCAAATGGGGCACTGATCCGATTGATCCCTTCGCCTTCACGACTGATTCGCGAGCTGGCTACGATTGGTGGGCGTTGCAATCTCTCCAACGACAACAAGCTCCCCCCGTCAAAGGGCATCCCATTGATGCGTTTGTCCATGAGAGAATGAAATCTCACGGCATCACACAATCATCTCCCGCCGACAAACGCACGCTCATTCGTCGGCTATCGTTCGATCTCATCGGCTTGCCACCCACGCCTGATGAGGTCAAAGCATTTGTAAACGATAACTCACCCGATGCGTATGAAAAACTGATCAACCGTCTGCTTGCTTCTCCCCATTATGGAGAGCGTTGGGCGCGACACTGGCTTGATCTGGCCCGATTTGGTGAAAGCCAGGGATTTGAACGAGATAAACTCCGCGACAATGCGTGGCCTTACCGAGACTGGGTCATCAACGCCCTCAACGGCGACATGCCTTACGACCAATTCGCCCGCCTGCAATTGGCCGGGGATGTCTTGCATCCAGGTGATGCCGACGCGATCACTGCCACCGGTTTTCTCGTCGCGGGTGCCTACGACGAAGTCGGCCAGAGCCAGCAATCGGCCGCGATGCGAGCCGTCGTGAGACAGGACGAACTCGAAGATTACATCGGTACGGTCGGGCAGACGTTTCTCGGGCTCACGATCAACTGTGCCCGCTGTCACGATCACAAGTTCGACCCGATCACGCAGGTGGAATATTACCGGTTGGCTTCCGCACTTTCAGGAATTCGTCACGGAGAACGACCGCTCAAAACCAAAGAGATGCAGCAGCAGATTCAGGTCGCCCAACAAGAACTCAAACAGATCCGCAGTTCCATCAGTGGATTACTCGATCCCGTCCGCGAACAGATTCTGTCCGAACGTAAATCGGCTGTCAAACTGAAGAACCTGCCGAAACCAATTTCTCGCTGGACATTCGAGAACGATTTTCGCGACGAAGTGGGAACTCTTCACGGCACGACTCATGGTGGTGCGAAACTCGATGATGGCAAGCTGATTTTGAATGGAACCGATGCCTATGTTTCCACGGCAACATTACCCGTTTCCTTGACGGCAAAAACTCTCGAAGCCTGGGTACAACTCGACAACCTCACTCAACGTGGCGGTGGAGTCATCAGCCTGCAAGACAGTGCCGGCAATCTATTCGATGCGATTGTGTTTGGGGAGAAAACACCCGGCCATTGGATGGCGGGGAGTAACAGTTTTGCGAGAACAAAAACATTCAGCGGGCATCCCGATCAAGAGGCCGGCAAACAATTGGTCCACGTTGCCATTGTCTACGATAAGGAAGGAAATATTCACGGCTATCGCAATGGCGTCCCCTACGGAAAACCCTACAAAAGCAGCGGACCGATCACTTTTTCAGCCGGACAATCACAAATTGTGTTCGGCTTGCGACACGGCACTTCGGCTGGTGGGAATCGCATGTTGGCCGGAAAGATCGAACAGGCACAACTCTATGACCGGGCTCTCTCAACCGAAGAAATCGCCCAGACAGCAGGATTATTCAACATCCTCACACGTCCTCAACTTTTGGCCAAGTTGTCTGACACTCAAAAACAACAATTGACGAAATGGGAAGCCGCCGCCGTTCAATTCACCGAACAAATCAAAAGTCTCAGCAGCCGTCGAGTTTATGCGGTGACGCCGCGTCAACCGGCAGTCTCTCACCTTCTGCTACGCGGTAACCCCGGCACACCTGCAGAAGTGGTCACTCCCGGAGGCATCGCTTCGTTGCAAACGGTCTCTGCCGAGTTTGAACTTTCTGCCGATGCCCCCGAAGCCGAACGTCGCAAAGAACTCGCCGAATGGATCACCTCTTACAAAAACCCGCTCTTCGCGCGGGTCATCGTCAATCGTCTTTGGCACTATCATTTCGGTCGTGGTCTGGTTACTTCACCCAACGACTTCGGCTTCAACGGTGCCCGACCGACACACCCTCAACTGCTCGATTTTTTGGCTCAGTACCTCATCGATCATAACTGGAGCCTCAAAGCGGTTCACAAAATGATTGTCACTTCCGACACATATCGGCAATCTTCGAAGCCGAGACCCGACATGATGAAGGTTGACGCCGGTAATCAATGGTTCTGGCGATACTCTCCCCAGCGACTGGAAGCGGAAGTCGTCCGAGATGCCATGTTGCGGGTGACGGGAACGCTCAACCCTCAATTGGGTGGGCCCTCTTATCGCAACTTCGAAACCTTCAATCGCAATTCGCAGTTTTATGTAATGAAAGACAAGACCGGTCCCGAATACCACCGCCGCACCATTTACCGGATGTGGGTTCGCTCGGGACGCAACCAGTTACTGGACGCCCTCGATTGTCCCGATCCATCAACGACAACACCCGACCGAGCCGTGACCACCACGCCGACGCAATCGCTCAGTTTGCTGAATAACTCGTTCGTGTTGCGCATGGCGGATGAGTTGGCCACCCGGATCGAAAACGAACAACACCCCACAACTGCGGCCAATGTTTCAGCCGCCTATCTATGGGTCTTGCAGCGAAAACCGAAGCCGAAAGAGATGACACTGGCCGTCCCCTTTGTCGAAGAACATGGCTTACCGGCGTTAGGCCGAATCTTATTCAACACCAACGAATTTCTGTTCGCGGAATAATATCGATGTTCGACACCTCCAATACAGCGAATTTGCACCGACGCGACTTTATGTCGTGGACCGGTCATGGTCTCGGCTCCGCAGCGTTAGCTTCACTCATGCTTGCAGACGGCACAGCTACCCACGCCGAGAGTATTCCACCTCAGGCGACCGATCCCTGGCCCCATCATTCCGCGTCCGCAAAGCGTGTCATTCATATTTGTTTATGTGGCGGATTGAGTCAGGTTGATTCGTTCGACCATAAACCGACGCTTGATAAACATCACGGCAAGAAGTACGGCAACATCGATGGGGCCGATGTCTTCTTTGGTCAAATTGGACTGCTGAGAAAGAGTGATTGGGAGTTTCGTCAGCGTGGGGAAAGCGGATTATGGGTCAGTGAACTGTTTCCACATCTCGCCGAGGTCGCCGATGAGTTGACCGTTATCAAGTCGATGTTTGCCGAAACTTCTAATCATACGCCGGCCACTTTTCAGGAGAATACCGGTTTTCGATTGAATGGTTTTCCCGTCGCGGGATCGTGGATGTCGTACGGCATGGGGGCTGAGACCGATTCGCTGCCTGCGTTTGTGGTCATTCCCGATCCACGAGGATTGCCCGCCGGTGGATCAATCAACTGGAGCAACGGCTTTCTGCCCGCCCAACACCAGGGAGTCGTCATTCGCTCGCAAGGGACCGCCATTGACGACCTGTTCCCCGAACGCGAGATCGCCGCGAACACCGAAAAGGCAAGCCGAACATTACTGAATCAACTTAACCAACAGCATCTCGAACAACGAGGCGCAGAAGACGCTCTCTCCGCCCGCATTAAAAGTTACGAACTGGCCGCCCGCATGCAGTTGGCAGTCCCCGAAGTCACCAACCTCGATGGTGAAACAGCAGCCATTCACGAACAGTACGGCACCAATGGTAAAGAGACTCGCGATTTCGGTCGCAGTTGCCTGCTCGCACGCCGTCTGCTCGAACAGGGTGTCCGGTTCGTCCAATTATTCTCGGGAGGCGCGTTCGGCTCACCCCGCATCAATTGGGACGGCCACGAAGATGTCGTCAAGAATCACGGCCGCGAAGCGGGACGTATCGACAAACCGATTGCCGGGCTTCTGAAAGACCTGCGACAACGGGGCATGCTCGACGACACGCTGGTTCTCTTCACTAGCGAATTCGGACGTACGCCGTTCACGCAATCAGGTTCCAATGTTCTCGGCACGGGCCGTGATCATAATCAATACGGCTTCAGCGTTTGGATGGCGGGAGCCGGTTTGAAACCGGGAATATCGTACGGCGAGAGCGATGAGATTGGTTGGAAGGCGGTGGAAGACCGCGTCCACTGGCACGACTTCCACGCCACTGTTCTGCATCTATTGGGGATCGATCACGAACGCCTCACCTATTATCACAACGGCATCGAACGCCGCCTTACGAACGTCCACGGCGAACTGATCCACGACATCATCGTGTGAATCACGATTTAGAAAGTGTGGCTCGGGCTCTCTTTCAGCGCAGATTCGTGATGAAGATTCTTTCTGATCCCAATTCTTCTTGCATAGGGCAGACCGCTGCGCCAAAGTGTGAAGAGACATCAACATTTTGGAGCCAAACAGTGATACGTTTTTTACTCACCACTCTCGTAGTTCTCACCACCGCGCTCACCCTCTCGGCAGCCGACAAACCCAACATCATTCTCTGCATGGCCGACGATCAAGGTTATGGCGATGTCGGCTATAACGGCAATGAATTGATCAAGACGCCGGTTCTCGATGCGATGTCTAAAAGTGGCCTGCGGTTTGATCGCTTTTATGCGGCGGCTCCCGTCTGTTCGCCCACACGGGGCAGCGTGATGACCGGTCGGCATCCGAATCGCTTCGGCTGTTTCAAATGGGGCAACACTTTACGCCCCCAAGAAATCACGATTGCCGAGGCGGTTAAGAAAGCCGGCTACTCGACCGGCCACTTCGGTAAATGGCATCTGGGAGCCTGTCGCGCGGAGAGCCCGGCGTCTCCCGGAAATAGCGGGTTTGATGAATGGGCGTCGGCTCCCAACTTTTATGAAAACGACCCGCTACTGAGTCATAACGGAATTGTGAAACAGTACACCGGAGAAAGTTCGATGGTCACCGTCGATGCGGCGCTCGACTTCATCGGCTCGCAAGTCAAAGAGGACAAGCCGTTCTTGGCCGTCATCTGGTTCGGCTCGCCACACTCTCCTCATATTGCCAGCGAACAAAACCGGGCACTCTACCCGAACGAAACCAAGCAACGTGCCAACTATCTCGGCGAAGTGACCGGCATCGATACCGCGATGGGAAAACTTCGCAAAGAACTCGGACATCTCGGCGTCGCCGACTCCACTTTGTTGTGGTACACGAGCGATAATGGCGCTCAGGGGCCGGAAGGAGTCCGCGGGTCATCGGGTGGATTACGAGGCAAGAAAGGAACATTGTGGGAAGGTGGCGTACGTGTGCCGACCATCATTGAATGGCCTAGCGTGATTTCCAAAAACCGTATCACGAATGTCCCCTGTAATACGGTCGATATCTACCCCACAGTCCTCGATCTTCTTGGTCTGAAAATGAAGGATCAACCCATTCTTGACGGCGTTTCGATTTTGCCTCTGATTGAAGGCAAACCATTCGAGCGTAACAAACCGCTGGGGTTCTGGGATTACGCAGCCGGGGGAACACCTCGTAGAGCAGACAACTTGCTGGCCGCCCTGAAGAAAGAACAGGAAACCGGTGCCAAGCCGGGCGCGGATGTCACGAAAGAGGGAACGATCACCAAACAGTATGCACTCGACGACTATGCAGGCTCCTCCGCTTGGATGGAGGGACCGTGGAAGCTGTTACGTCTACCTCAAAAAAAGAAGAACAGTACTTCGTTTGAATATTATCTGTTCAATTTGGAGAAAGATCGCAACGAAGAAACCAATCTTGTCGACGATCATCCCGATCGGGTGAAGGCGATGAGGGAGTCCCTCGAAACATGGCAGACATCGGTCATTCGCAGTTTAAACGGGGAAGACTACTAGAGTTTACATCAATAATGCGACACTCACGCAATAATATCGTGAACGACATGACCGGCGACATCGGTCAACCTGAAGTCGCGACCGGCATGACGGTACGTGAGTCGTTTGTGTTCCAGACCCAACAGATGTAAAAGCGTCGCGTGGACATCGTGAATGTGGACTTTATCCACCGCGGCGTAATAGCCGTAGTCATCCGTCGCACCGTATTTGATGCCGGTCTTCACACCTCCACCCGCCATCCACATTGTGAAACCTTCCGGGTTGTGATCGCGTCCGTCGTGTCCCTTCCCTTGGCAGGTTGGCGTGCGTCCGAATTCTCCCCCCCAAACAACGAGCGTATCTTTGAGGAGCCCACGTTGTTTGAGATCTTTAAGCAGCCCGGCGATCGGTTTATCGACTTCTTTGGAATTTTGTTCGTGACCCTTTCTCAGGTTGCCATGCTGATCCCATTGCACTTCGGTGTTGCTGTGTGTCACTTGGACAAAACGGACACCTCGTTCAGCGAATCGACGGGCCATCAAACATTGGCGTCCAAAATCGGCCGTTTTCTCTTCGTCGATGCCGTACAGTTTGTGAGTGGCGTCGGATTCTGATTCCAGTTCGAGTGCTTCGGGCATTTCCGTCTGCATGCGGAAGGCAAGTTCGAACGATTGAATGCGGGCTTCGAGTTCTGCGTCTGGTCCGGTTGAAGTTTGTAGATTGCGGTTGAGCATCTGTGTCAGATCGAGTTGCAGCCGCTGTTCTTTCTGGTTGAGCTGCGTGTTCTGAATGTATTTGACGCGAGCCATTTCTGAAGATTGGCTGGCGACACCCAAAGGTGTCCCCGTGTGTTCGGCGGGAAGAAATGCAGAACTCCAATTCTTGGTTCCTCCATGTGCCAATGTGGGACAGATGGTAATGAAGCCGGGCAGATTGTTGTTCTCTGTCCCCAAACCATACGTCACCCAGGAACCCATACTGGGTCGAACGAAAGTATCGCTACCGGTGTGTAACTTCAGACTGGCACCCCCATGAGCGGGATTCGTGCCGTGACACGAATTGATAAAGCACATATCGTCAACGCATTCGGCCACATGCGGGAATAGCTCACTGACTTCGATGCCACTCTCGCCATACTTCTTGAACTTCCACGGGGAAGCTAATAACTCACCCGTCGGTGCAAATTGAACGCGGGGCTTTTCAAACGGAAATTCTTTATTGTCGTCACGTTGTAGCAGCGGCTTATAGTCGAACGTATCAACTTGCGAGGGGCCACCCTTCATGAACAGAAAGATGACTCGTTTCGCTTTGGGAGTATGATGAGATTGAAAGCCAACCTCACTCCCCTGCCCGGTTTCAGCCAATAACGATGCCAGTGCCAAGCTGCCGAAGCCGGCACTCGAACGCTGTAACATTTCTCGTCGGGTCAAATTCCACATAGGTCATCGAATCTCTTCAAGGATCAATCTCTTATCGCACATACAGAAACTCGCTCGACGAAAGCACCGATTGGCAAATCATCTGCCAGGCTTTGTGAGTCGGCTCGGTATCGGTCTCATCGCGAGCGGCGAGAACTTCCAATTGTCTCAAATAGTTGACGATCTGATCTGATTCTGCCATTGAAGCTGGTCGACTATAGGCCAGCTCAAACAGTTGGTTGATGCGTTCCGCACTTGATCGATCTGTCTCAAGGAGACGGTCGGCAGTCGCTGATGACAATTTGGTCATCAGATCGGAATTCATCAGCATGAGTGCCTGCGGAGCAATTGTGCTACTTTCTCGATTCCCATTGATTACACTCGCATCGGTATAGTCGAACAGTTGGAACACATCGTATAAGTGATTCCGAACAACGGGAACATAAATGGAACGTCGGCGAATGTCCTCGTAGCTCGCTTTGTCTTCTGAGGTGTGATTAAAAAAGAATTCACGGTTTTTCACCGGAACCAAACTTCCTCCCATCGTCGTGTCGAGTGTCCCGCTGACTGCGAGCAAAGCATCGCGAATCGACTCGGCATCCAGACGATGTAAATCGTAGCGCCAATAGAGCCTGTTATCGGGATCGACCGAGGCGTCCCGTTCATCGAGCCCGCTTTGCCGTTGATAGGCGGCAGAGAGCATGATTGTGCGATGCAGAGCTTTGAGTGACCAACCTTGTTCCACAAATTCAGTGGCCAGCCAATCGAGTAATTCAGGATGAGTGGGTGGTTGTCCACGGAGACCGAAGTTATCGACCGTCGGCACGAGACCTTTACCAAAATGCCAACGCCAGACACGATTGACGATGACACGCGAAGTGAGCGGATGATCGTCGGCTGTCAGCCATTTGGCAAATTGCAAACGGCCACTTTCGTCTTTGGGAATAGGCTCTTGCTCTGTCCCGGCGAGCACCAGTGGAAATCGTCGGGGGACATTGTCTCCCAAGGTGAGGTGACTGCCGCGAACATGAACTTGCGTATTGGCAATGTCACCTTCTTTCACACCCATCGCGGTGGGCAGTTCGGGAAGAGTCTCTTCGAGTTGTTTCAGATCCTGACGCAGTTTTTTGAGTTCTGCCTGTGTCTTTTCAGGAAATCGTTTTTCAATATCCTTCGGGACTGTTTCTCCAGCCGGTGCGGGAAGTTCTTTTTTCGCCATCGCAATCAGGTTCTGGATTGTCTCTTTCTGCTCTTTGATTTCCTGATCGTGTTTTTCCTTTTGCCGGATTTCTTCCGCAGTGGCAATGAGGTTCTCATTCCACTTGGCAATCTTGGTGAACGACTCCATAGCCCGCGTGCTTTTGAAGATTCCCGCGAGAGCGTAATAATCTTTTTGTGCGATAGGATCGAATTTATGATCATGACAACGGGCACACCCCATCGTCAGCCCGATCAATCCACGCCCGATGGTGTCGAGTTGTTCGTCGACGATGTCCATCTCCATTTTGGATTCATCGACTTCCGCAAGAACTTTCGGACCGAGCACCAAGTAGCCGGTCGCAATCAGATTGTCTCGTCTTGCTGAGAAATCATCTCCCGCATCGATCAAATCTCCCGCGAGTTGCTCCGTCAGAAACTGGTTGTACGGTTTGTCGGCATTCAAAGAATTCACCACATAATCGCGGTAACGCCAGGCATTGCCATGAGCGATGTTTTCATCGAGACCGTTGGAGTCGGCATAGCGGACCACATCGAGCCAATGTCGCCCCCAGCGTTCGCCGTAATGGGGTGAAGCCAATAATCGATCAATCACTTTTCGAAATGCGTCCGCAGAAGTGTCCGCGAGAAAGACGTCAACTTCATGCGGAGTGGGTGGCAAACCAATTAGATCAAACGTGGCACGTCTGATAAGAGTCCGTTTGTCGGCAGTCGGAACCGGTGTGATGTTTTTCTCGTCAAGCTGCGCTAACAGAAACGCATCGATGGGATTATTGACCTGAGCAGAATTCGACACTGCAGAATCCGAGACGGCCGGGACTTCATGTTTGACAAATGGCTGGAAGGCCCAATGTTGGCGTCCTTTTTTAAGATCGATGCCACTCGCATGTTGAACTTTGACCTTACCAGTGTCGGGATGCGGTGCCCCCACCTCGACCCATTTGGTGAGATCGGCGATTTGGGCGTCACTCAATTTTTCTTCGGGAGGCATTTTCAGATCGTTATCGCGGTAGCTCACCGCAGTGACAATCAAACTGCCTTTCGAATTGCCCGGCAGTAAAGCAGGCCCGGCCTTTCCTCCCGTGAGCATTCCCGCGAGCGTATCGAGACGTAAGTCGGACTCCTGCAAATCCTCGTTGTGACAGTCGTAGCAGGAGTTGGCCAAGAGCGGTCGGATTTTGTTTTCAAAGAACCGAATCTGCTCTGCGGTCGGCTCGGAACTTTTTGACTCCGCAGAATCAGCCGCCGCGATGACGCCCGCCGAGCAAAAAAACGGCAGGACAGTCAACAAAAATTTGAGAGTAGGCAATAATTGGTTCATGAGACCGACGTCGTCATTGAGGAATCCACAACTGTCGTCAGCGAGCGATATACAACAGGTGGGAAGTTGTAACAGGTGGGAAGTCGAACATTCTCGACTTTCCAAATTATAACCCGACATCGACAGTATTCATAAAAGAATTTTGATGGTTGAGCCCAATTTCCGCGTTTTCAAACATTTCTGGCATTGCGACTCTGCCCATCACATAATGTCCTCAGAATCCGAACACAATTTTTTCCATAGGTGAATTCTCATGGATCGACGACATTTTCTGCAATCAACCGCCGCATTATCTCTGGCATCAGCCACCGGCTCTTCGGCTCAGGCTCAGCCCAAAAATCAAGGTTTGGCGGGGAAAGCCGCCCTCACCGAGCAACTCAACCCCACGATTCAGGATGCCCGCAACGTGGCCCTTGCGATCTTGAAACCGAGCGAGAAAGAGTTACAACGCGGCCTCGAATTGCACGCCGATTCATTGGTCTTCGATACTTATGGCTTCTCTCCCCGCGCGGCCATTGATGGCGACCGAATGAAGAAACTTGTCGAAGCCGGCGCGTCGGACATCGAGGTCAAAGATCTGAGCGAACAGATGACGATGACACGCTACGTGACCGACCCCATCGAACAAGCCGAATATCTCGCCGCCTGGCGATCTTCGGGTGTCACGTGTATTTTCCAAAACGCGGGCGAAGAAGGACAAGACCCCCTGCGTCTCCTCAAGCGGTTATCGAATTTCACTTACGCCACCGACATGCTGAAAGACTATGTCGCCAAAGCCGCCGTTCCCGATGACATTGCCGCCGCGAAAGAAGAAGGACGACATTGCCTTTACTTCACCGGAAATGGAGTCCCGCTGACTCAACAGTGGGTCTCGGTGGAAGATGAACTGCGTTATCTGCAAGTCTATTTTCAGCTCGGCATCCGCATGATGCACTTGACCTATCAGCGACGCAACATGATTGGTGATGGTAGCGGTGAACCGGCCAACGCGGGACTGAGCGATTTTGGTCGAGCCGTCATTCGCGAGATGAATCGCGTCGGCGTCATCCCCGATTGCGCCCACTCCGGTTGGCAAACGTCTCTGGAAGCCGCCCAACTTTCGGAGAAACCTCTTGTTGCCTCACACTCAACCTGTGGTGGCATCTATCCACACATTCGCAGCAAGCCCGACGAAGTGATCAAAGCGATTGCCGATACTGGTGGCATGATTGGTATCTGCTGCATTCCACGATATTTGCGAGGAAAAGGTGATATCACCGCGCTGCTCGATCACATCGATTACGCGGTCAAGTTAGTCGGCGTTGACCATGTCGGCATCGGAACCGATGTCGCGTACAATTCACAACAATCGTCGGCTGAGAGAAAGAAAGTCCCCTCACGCGGGAAAAAGCGAGACGACTTCCGCTCGCTCTGGCCTAACGACGACTACAAAACGACCTCCGAAATGACTCGCAGTATCGCGTGGACAAACTGGCCACTCTTCACCGTCGGCTTGGTCCAACGAGGTTACTCGGATCACGACATCCGCAAATTGATCGGAGGTAACATGCTGCGAGTCTGCCAGGAATCACTGCAATAGGGTTGATTCAGGACGGTCAGGTTCACTGCTTGCTTGAGATGTCACCTGCCCCACTGCTACGAGGGATCGTCTACGAAAAAAGTAGGGGATCTCCACAACGATACCGACATTCTCGGGAAGTAGTTGCTCAATGGATTCAAAGTTTTCTTTCGTCATCAAGACATAATGATTGGAACTCTCTTCCAAAAATTGAAAACCGTCCATCTCCGGGTGTTTCACCCAAACCACGCCACCTCGTTCCCCTTTGTCGAGGGGTTTGCGACTCTCAAAAGAAACCGGACGAACCGTAGTTGAGGAATAGAAAACCCAGGTTGGTTCTAAAGTTTGGAATTGCGCTATTTGGGGTGACTCGCTAGGAAGCTGTAGTTCTGCCACGAGATGGTCAATTTTCTGATAGTCATCGACTTTGTCCGCCAAGAACCCGAACGAGATCCAAACAAATAGAAACGCACCGTTCGCAAATATCAAAGCGGCGCAATCTTGGCGTTTACGAGTGAGAGCCAAGTACCCAGAGATTCCGACGATGAGTGGAATGAGTCCGAGAAGCCCCAACCATTCCATGCCCGGCAAAAACATCTCAGCCACAATGGGTAAACCAATCACAAGGCCAATGCCGGTGAGCCCCCAAAGTATGAAGGAAACTTTCGGCCAATGGCACCAACTGAGTTCTTTGCCTTCCGACCATCGATGCATAAACGCAGCCACCAACAATGCCACAGCGGGGTAGCAAGGTGTGATGTAACTGGGAAGTTTCGTACCGGCAAATGAGAACATGCCCAAATAGACAACCACCCAACACGCCAAAAATAAAATCCCATTCCGCTGTCCATCATTGGCCCGATAGCGTTTCCAAGCATCGGCTATGGTCGGAAAAAAGAAGAAAGACCACGGGGTAAAGCCGATCAGCAGTGCTGCAAGATAGAAAAATATTCCCGGGCCACCATGTCCTTCCATCGGCTGCATGGCTCGACCAATGTTATGTTCGAGAAAGAATTTTCTGAGCCAGGCTCCATCAGTTCGATAGCCGACCCAAATGTACCAAGGCGCAGCGACCGCCAAGACAATCAATGACGCAGACAAAACCCGCATTTGCCAACAGGTTTCCAGAAAATACGACACCGGACGGACGACCCGCTTCCAGCCCGCCGGTGATCCATACCGACTCGAAGCATTGCGAATGAGCAAGTATAAACCAATCACGGCACAGGGCAGCACCACACCAATCGGGCCTTTGGCGAGCACGGCTATTCCCATAATTCCATACAGAACCACCGCAAACAAAATTGACTGGGGAAAGCCATGTGCTTGAAGGCGATCAGTTTCATGTGAGTTAGGAAAGGCAAAATGAACGTACCAAGCCAAGGCCAGCGTATTAAAAAAGATCAGGACAGAATCGGGGGTCGCCGCACGTCCCGCCACACCAAACATAAGAGTCGTCGTTAAAATGACAGCCCCCCACAATCCAGCCTGCGGATTGAAAAGCCGACGCCCTATCCCATACGTGCAGTAACAAGTTCCCAGTGCGAAAATGGCCGACCAAAGCCTGGCAGAAAATTCATTCACACCGAACACTTGATAGGCAGAGATCATGAACCAGTACAACAAGACCGGTTTATGGGATCGTAATTCCCCATTGAAGACCGGCGTCACCCAGTCACCACGTTCCAACATCTCTTTGGCGCAACCCGCATTTCGAGGCTCGTCTCGATCCCAGAGTTTGGGGCCGCCGAGATTTGTGAACATCACCACTCCCGCAATCAGCGAGATAGCGGCCAAGTGTGTCTTCCATGACATATGCGGCATTCACTCCTGCACAAGGTTTCGTCTCTGAAAAGCGTCCCTGCGCGGACTACCATCAGATTGCTCAAAGTTTAGTTCGCCAGAAGAGAATTGCACAACCTCAACCTGAAGTTACACTTACTTTGCTTCCACAGAAACACGAACAGATAAAATCTTTCCTTCAAATAGCCCTTTGGGACTTTGGGAATCAACCGGATTCTGAGCATCATAGCCGACACATAAGTCTTCTTGCGGATGCTTCGTAATTAACCTTCCTGAAGCAGAGATCGTACCGGCAATTCCCTTGCGGGGAACCGCAGGGACGGTCAGTTTCATGATACCATTCTTGGTCACATGAGCAGTCACCGTCAGTCCTGACTGTTGCCAGGGAATCGAAACGCGACGGACTTCTTCAGTTGAAACTCGCACAGCAAAAATCATCTCGCCATCATGGGCATATAGCGAATAACCAACCGCAGAACCGCCATGAGAGATAATCACACCTTCAGGAGACTCTGCTTCAATCGTTGCCTCAATCGAAAATGGTTTTCCGGCAATCGCCGGCGCGGAAACTGATGGGTAACTTTTGCCCGCTTCAACTTTTTTCCAGTTGATCGGTTTTCCTTTGGCCCTCGAAGGCCTGTTCCTCGGAACAGATGGAAACAATGTCACAGGATTCTCGACTGTTCCCGCAGGACGAACACCGGGGCCAGGCTTGCCACTACCAATATCGGCAATCATATTGTCAGCCAGTTTTTGAAGACTGGCAACGACTTGGGAATTCTGTGCCGCAACATCGTTCATCTCCCGAATGTCGTTGTCGAGATTGTACAATCGCAGACTGGAACGAATGTCGTTGGGTTGCTCCTTCATTCCCATCCCGATGGACTGCGGTTCCAGTGCCAACTTCCACGGACCAGATCGTACCGCCATCAACTTCGTTCCTTTATAATAATACCAGGCTTTCCGCTCTGACTTTTCAGCATCTCCTGTCAGAACCTTTGACAAATCATAGCCGTCAATTTTGACGTCATGATTCAGTTTACCACCGGCCAAAGAAACAAATGTGGGTAACAAATCGGTCGTTCCAGCCACGGAATCATTCACTGTCCCTGCGTCAATTTGTCCCGGCCACCACAGAATTGTCGGCTCGCGCACACCCCCTTCGAGAGTCCCCCCTTTACTGCCTCGTAGCGGAGTGGCCACACCGCCATCTGCGCCTTTTGACATCCAGGGACCATTATCGCTCGTAAAGACAACCAACGTATTCTCATCCAATTCATGCTTGCGAAGCGTTTTGAGAATCTGACCAACACTCCAATCAACCTCAGCCACCCAATCTCCGTAGCGACCATTTTTGGTGGTTCCTGCAAATTCGGGGTGAGGATAGATCGGAACGTGCATTGCCGTGTGAGGCATATAAAGAAAGAATGGTTGCTCTTTATTGGACTCAATAAACTTGACGGCTTCTTCTGTGTACTGACGAGTGACCTGCCGTTGATCTTCATTCTCAATCTCGGCAGCGACTGTTTCATCGCGCATCAAGGGATGCACACTCCGACCATCCTTCACGGACGTTCGCCCCATGTCGTTGGAATAAGGGATGCCGAAATAATGGTCGAATCCTTGACGAGTCGGGAGAAATTCTCGCTGATCACCTAAATGCCATTTTCCAATACAAGTGGTCGCGTATCCCAACTCCTTGAGATAGTCGGCGATGGTCAGTTCATTCGGGTTTAACCCTTTCGGTCCTGCGGGAAAGAAAACTCCCGGCACGGAAACGCGAGGAGCATAACTGCCGGTCAATAACTGGGCACGTGACGCCGAGCAAACGGGAGCCGCATAAAAACTGGTCAGCTTCATCCCTTCCGACGCCATTTGATCGAGTTGTGGCGTCTTGTTGACTTTCGATCCAAACGGTCCAATATCGCCATACCCCATGTCGTCAATAAAGATCAACACAAAGTTTGGCTTCGACTTGGCGTGTACCGAAACGGGTATGGCCGTGATCAGAAGGGCCAACAGGATAAAAATGGAGCGCATAAAAGTTTGTCCTCAACGTGTGATATTTTTGAACGAGATGACCGCATTCAGATTTTGTATCAGGATGACCGAAATGGTCGAATGTATGCCAGTCCCTTAATCATCCAAAACACCTTCTGGGCGATTCTTTGCGTCTCGGCGGTTTGCGTCACACTTGCATTCGGATCGGTGGCTCACTCTTTCTCTTTCCACAACCCGCCGTTGCCGCGGACGAGATGTAGCTCAAGATCGGACATCATCAGGTCGGTGATGTGCCAGTGATCCTCTTTCTTTTCGGCAATGTAACTGACTTGGCCAGCGTACATACCGGGAACTTTGAATGACACGACGCCGGTGGCTTTGTTGCCATCGACTTCGCAGGTCACGTTGGTGATGCGATCCTGATGAATCATCGAGACGGGCGCTGTGGCGATGCGCAGCGGATAATTCCCGAATCCTCGATTGGTTTCTGCTGCCAGTTTGCTCGGTGGGAATGGTCCGTTTGCCAGAAGTCGAAACTGATCGGTTTGTGTGTCAAATTTGTGGGTGAATAAAAATAGTGTTAACGAATAATCTTCGAACTGATCCGGTTTGGGTATCTCGTCCATCCGAGCAATGCGATCAAAGTCAGCGCGACGCATCGCAGCGGCCGGAGTGATGAGCTTTCGGATCTGTTGCGCAGCCGGGTTCTCTTGTGCCGAGAGAGGAGAGGCTTGCACTGAAATGCTGATGACCAACAACGTGAGAATGAGGCGAGCGACGGAAGGTGGCATGCGGTGACCTTTCAAGAAGAAGCGGAGCGACGATAGAGATCTGATTCTGTGATGAGAATATCCAGCCGAACATCGTGTGGTTCCATCGGAACCTCTTCCACAAGTTGAACATCGAATGCCAAGCCAATCAAGGTGCATTTGGAGGAGACATCGGCCAACAAGCGGTCGTAATAACCTTTTCCCTGTCCCAATCGTCCTCCCTGGCGATCAAAGGCAATACCCGGCAAAACGACGACATCTAAGTCAGCCGGTTTTCCCTGTCTGTCTTTCATGACTCGCAATTCGTCTATCGGTTCGGGGATGCTGAATGCGCCGGGTTGTAAATCGTCCAATGATTCCAGCCGAAACAGTTGAAGCTCATCCTCGTCACACCAGGGGACAAAAACCGTTTTTTGTGCGCTGAGCAACTGGCTGATCAATGGTTTTGTCGAGACTTCAGATCGATAGCCGACATAAACCATCACCCGCTCGGCAGACTGCATTTCTGTTAACGAGATCGTATTGCTGTGGATTTTCAGGTTGCGTGCTTCTTTGTCGCTCAATGTGACACGGCGTTGCCGGATTTCAGTGCGAAGAATCTGTTTCTGGGTCTGAAAATTCATCTGTCCACAATGACCGGGAATATGCAATTTTGGAATAGCCTGACAAAAAACATCGTGAAACACGACTGGATATCAAAAACGGTGGGGGGATTCCCGATCCGGTCGTGTGACTTCGCTGTTTCAGTACGATATACTGCTCGACTCGGGTCTTTGTACTCAAGACTCCAAATTTCACCACACAACCATCGACTTAATACAGAGAAGGATTCGCTATGGCAGCTCCTGAGATCAAACCGGGAGAGACGAAAATCGGTTGGATTGGCACCGGCGTGATGGGACAAAGCATGGTGGGCCATTTGATGGACGCCGGCTTTGAAGCGACTGTTTACAGTCGAACCAAATCCAAAGCCGAAGGGTTACTCGAAAAGGGAGCCACTTGGGCTGATTCTCCGAAAGCCGTCGCTGAAGCCTCGGATGTGATTTTCACCATTGTCGGCTTTCCCGCCGATGTTCGGGAAGTCATGCTGGGGGAAGAGGGTGCCTTGGCCGGTTGTAAGGCAGGTAATATTCTTGTCGATATGACGACCAGCGAACCGTCACTGGCGATCGAGATTTCTGAAGCCGCCCAAGAGAAAGGGGTGGCATCGGTTGATGCTCCTGTTTCGGGAGGCGATGTCGGAGCGAAGAACGGCACTTTGTCGATCATGATTGGCGGAGAGAAAGAGGTTGTCGATGCCCTGGCTCCTTGTTGGGATGCGATGGGGCAAACCATCGTCCATCAAGGTGGCGCGGGAGCCGGTCAGCACACGAAAATGGTCAATCAAACTTTGATCGCGACGAACATGATCGGTGTCTGCGAAGCGCTCTTATATGCACACAAAGCCGGGCTAGATTTGCCGACCGTGATGCAATCGGTCAGCAGTGGGGCGGCGGGAAGCTGGTCGCTGTCGAATTTGGGTCCGCGGATCATGGACAACAACTTCGATCCCGGTTTCTTTGTCGAACACTTCATCAAAGATATGGGAATTGCCCTCTCCGAAGGAAAAAATCTCGGATTGTCATTGCCCGGCTTGGCGCTTTCCCATCAACTGTATCTCGCCTTGCAAGCTCAGGGACACGGTCGCGATGGCACACATGCATTGCAGCACGTATTCGCCAATATGTCGGGAGTCGATTGGGAAAACCGAGATCAGTAGTTGTTGCGATCTAACGAATCATTGAATCACTATTAATCAGCCCCTTGTGGGCATAGAGGAATTAAGAGAATGTCTGAGACCAAAGGTGAAATGTTTGCCGGTCTGACCGTGGCGATTATCACACCCTTCAAAGAGGGTGAAGTCGACGAGACGGCCCTCCGCAATCTGGTTGACTGGCACGCGGAACAGGGAACGCATTGTTTGGCACCGGTCGGAACCACGGGTGAAAGCCCGACTTTATCACACGCGGAACACGAACGTGTCGTCGAGATCGTCTGCGAACAAGCGGCCGGAAAAATCAAAGTGATGGCCGGTGCGGGAAGCAATAGCACAAAGGAAGCCGTGCGTCTGTCGAAACATGCGAAAGCGGCCGGCGCGGATGGCGTGTTGATTGTTGCCCCTTATTACAACAAACCAACACAAGAAGGTTTCTATCAGCATTACATCTCCATTGCCGATGCGGCCGACCTTCCCGTAGTCGTCTACAACATTCCCGGACGCTCCGCGAAAAATATCGAACCGGAAACGATTGTTCGCATGGCCGAGCATCCACAAATTGTGGCCGTGAAAGAGGCGACCGGATCGATGGACCAAGCATCGTCCATTATCGCCGATACGAACTTGACTGTCCTCTCGGGCGACGATTCCCTCACACTGCCTTTGATGGCGTTAGGTGGTAAAGGATCGGTTTCGGTCGTCGGGAATATTGTCCCCAAAGATGTGATTGACATGATCGATGCGTTCAACGCGGGTAACTTGGCCGAAGCACAAGAGCGACATTATCGACTGTTCCGTATGTGTCGAAGTTTGCTGGGTCTCTCCACGAATCCGATTCCGATCAAAGCAGCGATGAAATTGCTTGGTCGGGATACGGGAGATTTACGGCTGCCGATGACGGCACTTTCGAGTGAGCAGGAAAATCAACTGAAGCAGACGCTGACCGATTACGGATTGTTGTAATTTTTGGCTGTCTATTTTTGGATGGTATGAGTCTTTAACAAACGTCGCGTCGGGTGACGGCAAGGATGACGGCCCCGATCTGAAACATTCAGACGACCTTGGTCTTATCGACCGCTGGTGAGGAGCCGACACGTGATATTCGGGTTTGGAAAAAAGAAGCAGCAAGAAGAAGACGATCACGATGAAGAACTCGAATTGATCAGTTTTCAAGGGCCCGTTAGTGGGCCACCTCCGAATCTCAACGAGAACCCGGGACTTGTTCGCGCGGGGCTGATCCCCGCCAAAGAGATTGTTTCCGATGCGGTCTCGCGTGATGCCTCCATGTTGCGGCTCGATCCGAAAGGGGCCGGTTACATTGGGATGATGATGGTTGACGGCATGAAGTATCCCGGTCCGCGTTTGCAAAAACAGCAGGGAACGGCAATCACGCAGATTCTGAAAATGATGGCCGGGCTCAGTATTCAGGAGCGCAAGAAACCTCAACGTGGCTCCATCAAGGCTGATTATGAAGGTCAGCCGTACGATATCGCCATCGATATCACTCCGACTCCCGAAGGCGAACGTCTTAACATCTATATTGCCAATCTGAAAACTCGCCCTAATAAGCCGGAAGAAATCGGAATTTCTGAAACTTTGAAAGAGAAAATCCGTGAGATGGCCGCGACGAGGGAAGGTTATATCGGAGTTTGCGGTGGATCACGAAGTGGATTGACGACCTCCACAGTCGGTGTGGTTCGCTCGGTGGATGCCTATGTATATGGCGTCTATAAGGTTTTCGACACGGGGACTTGGGATATTCCGTATGTGACCGACTTTGAACGCGAAGAAGGTCACGACCTCGAAACCACCGTCACTCGTGCTCAGCGTGCTGAAGCAGACGTGATTTACGTTCCTCCGATCACATCAGAAGAAGAAGCCAAAGTGATCATCGAGCGAGCCTCCAAGTCGGTGATCATTGGCGAGTTTCCTGCGAAAGATGCCGTCAGTGGTTTGTTGCAACTTAATAAGTGGGTTGGTAATCAGGAACTTTTGGCGTCCAACCTCAAAGCGATCATCACTTCCAAGCTGATTCGTAAACTTTGCCCGAGTTGTAAGCAGGCTTATGCTCCGAACCCCAAACTGTTGGCAAAGATCGGCCTCTCCAAAGAAACCAAGGCTCTCTATCGTCATCGCGTACAACCGCAAGAGTTGCAGAAAGGCGAGACCTGGGATTCGTGTCCTAAGTGTCAGGACGTTGGATACCAAGGACAGGTCGCCATGTTCGAACTTCTGGAAATGACTGAGGGGATGCAAGAGGTGGTCCGTTCCAAACTCACTCCTGACGCCATTCGCACTCAGATGAAAAAAGATGACGCATTGACTTTGCAAAAAGACGGCTTGCGTCTGGTTGCGGAAGGCATCACATCGCTCGAAGAGTTACAACGAACCTTCAAATCCTGAGACAGTTGTCGATTTCCGTAGGACTTCTATGCCCATCGTTCCTTCTGAATTGATTGAAGTGAGGCGAATTTCCGGCAAAGGACGTGGTGTCTTCGCGAGGCAACTGATTCCCGCTGGGATGGTGATCGAGATCGCTCCGGTACTGGTCGTTCCCGAAGACGATATGGAGACCACCGAACTCGCCGGCCATTGTTTCTTATGGTCAGAAGGAAAAGTCGGCCTGCCTCTCGGTTACGGCGCACTCTATAACCATTCTTACGACCCGAACGCCGAGTACCTCGACCGGACCCCGCAAACAAAGGTCTATCGAGCCGTCCGCGACATCGCTGCGGGCGAAGAGATCACCATCAATTACAATGGCACACCCAATGACCGCTCACCAGTTGGGTTTGACGTACGAGAGTAGCGACTCCGCGAATTTGGCGAACCAACGATGATTACATGGAATACTGTAGGGCAGGCTCAAAACCAAATAACCTGTTCACGAATGACGGCCGCTTACCGCGAAATTGCACAAATTCTCGCGTGACGTGGAAAATGCGCACCCCGAAAAAGTGACCACTCACCAAAACGAGGACATCAATGTAAACCGATGAACGCCAATAACTTGCTCAAGAGTTTTCAAGAGTATGACCAAGTGTGTCCCCGAATCTCAGACTCTTGAACTCTTGAATCGGGCGTTGAGTGTTTGGAAATAGAGGTTCACTATTCGTGTTTGGTTGGTCTTGCCGACAGAGAAAGAAATCAGGCAATTTCGTATACGCCATCGGCGATCATTTGATTCACACGTTGCGCCAGTTTCTCAGCATGTTGCCGTTCGGTATCAGTCAGAGAGTCTGCTGATAGTCCGGTTAACAGTTGTTGTGCTTCTCGAGGGCGGTAAGGTCGTTTGAGGTGGAGTTCAACCAACTTCAATCGATGACGAGTGGAGTTCTCGGGGAATCGGATGAGAAATTCTTCGAGGATCGGAATCGCGGATGCTGTCTGATTATCGGCGACGAGTTGTTTGACCAAGTTGTGGAGATCTTCACGAGTGAGTAAGTCGTCAGCTTGCAAGAGCGATAACTTACGTCGTCGGTCCAAAGCTCCGGCGAGATCCCCCTCTGCTAACAACTTGCGGAACTTCCTGGCCAGTTTTTGAGTCTTGTTGCGTTTCTCAGTCGAGATAAGCCGGTCAGCAGCATCGGTCTTGGCGGGGTTTTGTCTGTCCATGTAGGATTCAAAATAGCCTTGAGATTCTGGTTTGCCGTTCCAAACACTCACAATGTCCCACCCTTCACAATCAACCCAGTTTTGTTTCAACATCCCCCAGCCGATACTTCCTCCAACGGCGGCTCCCAGCAGATGCAACATCTCGCTACTGACCGCAAAATTCCCCAGCCAGGCAAACAATAAATTTGTGCCAAGATACCAACCTGACACGGTCATGATGGTGACTTCAAAGGTGAATGTCCGCACGATGAACATGAAGACAACCACTCCGACAAAGCTGATTTCATTGCGTGGTGCCCAAATGAGAGCGAGAGACATTAAGCCGAAGATGGCCAATGAAGCACCTCCCGAACCTTGAGAAATACCATCATACCCAAGCATCAGCACTTGCTCGATGAATCCACCCGCCACACCGATCAGAAGATATAACGCCAGAAAACGGAACGTCCCGATTTTCCCTTCGATGATCAAGCCAAAGATCCAAAGAAAGATCATGTTGCCAATCAAATGGAGGGGACCGAAATGCAGAAAACTATGAAGAATCCATTGGAGAGGATGTAGCCCACTGGCATACTCCAGCATGAATGTGTCCGTCCAAGCTCCCTCACCACCACCGGTCATGATAAAGCAGCCGATGTTCGCCAGAATCAGCAGTACTGTGCCGATAGGGCGGTAATAAATGGGCGCATCGGTCCCGATGGGGATGAAGAACATCAGCGTTGTCTCCCAGACAAAGGTTGGCTTCCGTAGGGAGTACGAAGATGGGACGCCTTTGGATCTTCAAAAATCAAATATTATTTGGGCTGTGGCGTCATCGTGGCATCAATATCGATTTGCCACTCTTTCAGCACCGACTGCATCTGTTTCACTTTGTCAGGATGTTGGTCGGCGAGATTGGCTGTCTCGGCAAGATCTTTCTCCAGATTAAAGAGCGCGACTTTGTCGCCTCCCTTGCCGTTAAGCATCAATTTCCAGTCACCTTGACGGACGGCTTTTCCGTTCCAGACAAGCGTTCGTTCAATGGTCGAATGCTCTCCTTTCAAAATCGGCAACAGGTTGATGCCGTCGAGTTTGCGTGCGGTTGGTAGTTTGAGTCCCGCAGCGGCCAGCATCGTTGGCATGAGATCAAAGGTGATGGCGAGTTGATCGGTCGTTTTTCCAGCGGGGATTGTTCCCGGCCACCAGGCTATCGCGGGAACTCGATGTCCGCCTTCCCAATTACTCCCTTTCGACCCACGAAGGGGAGAGTTGTCTCCCCACTTGCCAGCAGCACCATTGTCCGAACAGAAGAAAACGAACGTCTTTTCATTAAGGTGGAGTTCTTTAAGTAACGCGATTACATTGCCCACATTTTTATCCATTTCTTCGACCATCACTTTGTAACGCTCACGAATCTCTGCGGGTTTGACGCCTTTCTGACGAGCCCAATCTGCCGATGCGCCCACGCCTTCTTGACGCACTCCCGGATCACCAGGACGTTGAAACGGGTAATGGGGCGCTTCGTGTGGGAGATAGAGAAAGAAGGGTTTGTCTTTATTGTCGCGGATAAATTCCAAAGAGTGTTTGTCAATCAGGTGTGTCACATATCCTTCTTCGACGGCTTGTTGGTCTTGATGCCACCAGTCGTAATTGCCCGATTGATCGTAGTGGGAAATGAAATCGATGTTTCCACTGACATACCCTTTGAAGAGGTCGAAACCATTGCGAACGGGATTATACTTTGGGTAATAACCCAAGTGCCATTTACCGAACATGCCTGTTGCATATCCACGGTCACGGAAGGCTTCGGCAATCGTATATTCCACTTTCTGCAAGCCATGTTCATGCTGTTCCCGCTTCGGGTCGGCAAAGACAACGCCGGGAATCCCGGCTCGCTGTTGATAGCGGCCCGTCATCAGAGCGGCCCGAGTGGGACTGCAAACATTGCCGGCGGAATGATAATCGGTGAACCTTGTCCCTTCGGCAGCCATCTGTTCCAAATGAGGGGTTTTGATCCAGCCATCGTAGGGACTGATGTCCCCATAACCGAGGTCATCGGCCATAATGATGACGATGTTGGGGCGGTCGGCGGCGAAGAGCAAAACAGGAAAGAGGAGCAGGCCAATAAAACAGCGAATCACGAGCGACATAGGATTCTTCTTTCGTCAAGTAATTGTTACCACCATTGGAATTGCCGAAGGAAGCGATTGCAAGATGGAACTCGTTGACCGATAAATTAGGAAGAATTTGGGTCAATCGACGCAAAATAGAAATGTAGGGCAGGGTCTCCCTGCCAACAATCTATATTACACATTGTTCGACCCGAGGAAGGCAGGCGGGAGCCCAATGATGTTCGGCACTTTGTTTGCACCATTTATGGAGGTCGTTGACCGAGTGATTCCAACAGTTCATCTTCATCGGCCCAACCCGAGAAGTACAAACAAATCATTTCAAAATTT
>Ga0222718_10000374_pt1 | contig 47387 bp, 42 predicted proteins | sample C33_27DmetaG_FD_165045 | JGI IMG/M metagenome (GOLD analysis project Ga0222718, IMG submission 165045) | Estuarine water microbial communities from San Francisco Bay, California, United States - C33_27D | ecosystem: Environmental > Aquatic > Marine > Unclassified | place: USA: California...
TCGACAGCCGTCGCGCAGCCCGCCAATATGCAGTCGTGTCCGACTTCTCCCTCACCCCTGGCGCCATCGACGCCGGCGTGCGGCAACACTGGGCCGATACCCCGCACCTGTGCACCGACATCGGCCCACGTCATGCGACGGCCACACAAGTGATCAATCAGGAGAACCTTCAGCCGGGTGGTTTCGTGCCGGGTCCGACCATGTTCTCGATGGCCGACGTCGTGCTCTGGTACCTGAGCTTCGGAACCGTCAACCGCATCGAACCGATGGCGCTCACCTCAGACCTATCGATCCGCTTCCTTCGCCCGGCGCAGGGGCGCACCCTGTGGGCACGAGCTGATCTCGACAAGGCGGGTCGGTTGATGATCGTCGGCACCGTGAAGATCTGGGTCGATGACGAACCCGACAGACTTGTGGCAACTGCGCAAGGCACCTATGTGATGCCGCAGCGATGACCGATCAGCCAGCGCGGACCGCCCGGGCGATCTCACCCCACCTTGCTAGGTGGTTGGGGTCACTTCGCATCTGGGATTCGCCGAGGTAGATCACAACCCGCCTCGCAGTGCCGCGATAGCGGTTGAGTAACTTGTCTGCCATCTCGTCCCAAGCCCCGACAACTGCGTAGTGCTCGAGCATTTCGTCGGTGATGACGTCGCCGATCGTGTCCATCTCACCGGCCTTGAACTTTTCGCGGATGCGCCCGGTCGTGCCCTCGAAACCGAGATCATCGAATTGAAAGTGGTAATTCGGGGTCGAGCCGTAGAACGCGATCTGGCGTTTCGCAGTTGCGACGTATTCGGCCCGTTCTTCCGGTGAATCACCCGGACACGCGAACACGGGCACGATGAGCTCGATCTCGGCCACGTCACGATCCGCCGTCGCTGCGCCCTCGGCCAGGCCCGGGAGCAGGCGGTTCTCGATGTAGGGCATCGAGTGAAGCGGGTGCACGTGCACACCGTCGGCAACCTCGCCAGCAACCTTCGTCATGATTGGACCAACCGCTGAGATGTCGACGGACATCGGATGGTCGTGCGGCCGGGGAGCCCAATCAGGGGGCAGGAGCGACAGAGTGTAGAACTCGCCGTCATGGCTGAGCTTCTCCTCCCGGTTAAACGCCCGGAAGCACGCTTTCACCGCCAGGATGTAATCGCGTAGACGAGCAGCCGGACGATCGAATTCGGTCGCATATCGACGTTCGACGTGAGCCTTCACCTGCGAACCCAGTCCAAGCCGGAACCGGCCACCCGTGTTGCCATTGATCTCGTAGGCAACCGCAGCCGAGACCATTGGTGAGCGAGGAAACGCCACGGCAATCCCGGTCGTGAAGAACATCTCTGGCGCCGCCATCGCCGCCGCCGTGATACTCATCCAGGGAACCGAGCTCGTCTCGGTGTAGAGCAGTCCGGAGAAGCCGGCGTCCTGCAACTGCTTGGCGAAGTCGGCCGACGCCTTCCACGAGTTCGCGGCGCCGCCGGTCATCAGGTCGAATTCCATGCAACCGACAGTAGTAGCGGTCCTGCAGGCTGACGCAGCCCATCCTCCGGTCGACGAGCGATAACCCTCACCTCTGCGCTCGCGCTCGGACACGCACACGCTGGGCAGCCGAACGCTACGGGCCGACCTCGTTCGGAAGATCATCGTCGGCACCCCAAGCCGACCACGAGCCGACGAAAAGTCGGGCATCGGGTAGGCCAGCGATTCGCAAGCCGATCAAGTCGGCGCAGGCGCTGACCCCGCTGCCGCAATAGGCGACGACTTCGGCCTCGTCGTGGGCGCCGATCGAGGCGTAGTGGTCGGCGAGCTCTTCGGCCGACCGGAAGTGACCGTCGACGAGATTGGCTCCTGCTGGTGCGTTGCGGGCCGTCGGAACATGGCCAGGCCGGGGATCGATCGGACCTCCATAGGCATATCGGTCCGGAGCACGCGCATCGAGAATCACCAGGTCCGAGTCGAGAGACGCTGCGAGGTCAGACGTTGAGATCAGGCGGTCAGCCGGCCATGGAATCGCGGTGAACGACACCGGCTCGGGGCTGACCCGAACGGACTCGAGTGGTCCTTCCCACCCGGCGAGACCGCCGTCGAGCACCGCAGCTGGGCGTCCGAGCACGTCGAGCATCCACCACAGACGGGCAGCGACGGTGCCACCCGCATCGTCGTAGACGACCACGCGGCTGTCGTCGCCCACCCCGAGCCGACCCATCGCCGCTGCGAACATTTCTGGCGTTGGCAAGGGGTGGCGCCCCCCGGCAGCCGAGGGCGGTGCGGACAAGTCGACATCGAGATCGGCGAACACGGCCGAGGGTAGGTGTGCTTCCTCATAGGCTTCGCGCCCAGGGCCGTCGGTGAGCGACCAGCGGCAGTCGACGACCACCACCTCTGCGAAGTTCTCGGCCAACCACGCGGCCGAGACAACGGGGCCAAACGCCGACGCCATCAGCACGGTCGATCGCCGACGATGATTACGCGTTCCATACGACGATGTTCGGGGAGGACGTCGTTGGTCGCAGCGTGCTGAACCGCCCGGTTGTCCCACATGACGAGCGTGTCCTTGAGCCACCGAATGCGGCACTGACCGGATGGGCTCATGATCTGGCGTTCGAGATGACCGATGATCTCGTCCGACTCGTTGCGATCCACCCCCTCGATGTGTGAAACGAAGGAGCGATTCGTGAAGATGCCTCGCTGGCCGGTTTCGGGATGTTCGCTGTCCCTCTCGGTGAACGGGTGCACCTCCAGGTCACCGAATCGTCGGCCAAAACCGACAGGTGCAGTCCGGCTGATCGACTGGTCGTGGACAACGAGCGCCTTGTGATCGAGCCACACCTTGCGGAGCTCCTCAGCGGGGCCGATCGACACATCGGCCAGATCGACACCGCATACCCCGGCTCCGGCAGAACCGGTGATCGGCTCGACCTCAATCGGCATCGGAGACTCCGTTTCGTTCGCTCTCTCGCTCCCAGAGTGGCACGATCGCGCGATGGTCGCACCTTCGCTTCGCTCCAAACGTTTCGTGTTGCTGCCCCTCAGTCCGGCTGATCTCGATGAGGCTACTGCCATCTTCGCTGACGCTCGGGTGATGAGGTACGTCGACGGCGCAACCCGCGACCGAGCCAGCACCGCCCGCGCGCTGGAAGCCAACCAGCGATGCTGGACTGCCAACGGCTGGGGACTCTGGGCGATCCGCGACGCCTCCTCAGGCGCCTTTCTCGGCCAAGGTGGCCTGCAACCGGCGACCGAGGTCAGCAACGCCGCAGTAGAGCTCAGCATCATCATCAACCAGCGAAACTGGGGCAAAGGAGTGGCGACTGAAGCCGGCCATTTGATCGTCTTCGACGCGTGGACGCGCTACGCCGGTCACAAGATCCATGCGATCGTCCACCCTGACAATTCAGCGGCAGGCCCAGTGCTTCGCAAACTCGGCTTCCGCCACCAGGACGACGAGTTGATCCGCGGCGAGACGTTGCAGTTGTGGCAAACCCAGCGCTTGGCCTGATGATGCACGCCCTTCACGGGTCGATCATCGAGCCGGGCCGATGCTTCGAACGGGTGCCCCCCCGGAGAAGCAGCGCATCCACTACCGTTCCGTCGTGAACTCGTGGCTCTGGATCCTCGTCGGCATCGGCGTAGTCATCGCCGCAGTCGCGCTCTACGACGTGACCCAGAAGCGGCATACGATCCTGCGCAACTTCCCAGTGATCGGACACTTGCGGTACGCACTCGAGTCAATCGGACCCGAGCTCCGGCAGTACATCGTTACCGACAACGACGAAGAGCGTCCCTTCTCTCGCGACCAGCGCCGCTGGATCTACGCGTCGGCAAAAGGCGAAAACAACTATTCCAGCTTCGGAACCGATAACCATTTCGAACAGCCCGGGTACCCGTTCTTCCACCACGATCCGTTCCCCGTCGACACTGATGCTGGCGACGAGATCGCCTGCGCGAAGGTCCTGGGAGAATGGCGAGCCCGCGACCAGGCCTTCCGTCCCCAGTCAATCGTCGGCATCTCAGCGATGAGCTTCGGGTCGCTCTCGAGCGCAGCGATCACCGCCCTGAATCGCGGTGCCAGACTCGCTGGATGCCTCCACAACACTGGTGAAGGCGGAATCTCGAGCCATCACGACAACGGAGGCGACCTGGTCTTCCAGCTGGGCACTGGCTACTTCGGCGCACGCGATGTCCACGGCGATTTCTCGCTCGACACCATGCTCGCTTCAATCGAGGGGCTACCGGTTCGCGCCATCGAGATCAAGCTGTCCCAAGGCGCCAAGCCCGGACTCGGAGGCGTGCTCCCCGGAGGGAAGGTCACGCCAGAGATCGCAGCAACTCGAGGAGTAGCAGTTGGGGTCACTGTTCGAAGCCCAGCCCGCCATCGAACGTTCGCTGACGTGGCAGGGCTCGTCGATTTCGTCGAGTCGATCGCCTCTGCAAGCGGGTTACCCGTTGGCATCAAGTCAGCAGTGGGTGGAGCAGCCTTCTGGGACGAGCTCGCCGAGCACATGGCAGCTACCGGCCGGGGCCCAGACTATGTGGCGGTAGACGGCGGCGAAGGCGGCACGGGCGCGGCACCGCTGGTCTTTTCGGATCATGTTGCACTCCCGTTCCGTCAGGCCTTCCCAGTTGTGCGACGCGCGTTCGTCGCCCACGCGCTCGGCGATCGGATCGTCTTCGGTGGTGCCGGCAAACTCGGCTTCGCGCCCGAAGCGGTGCTGGCGATGGCGATGGGAGTCGACATGATCGGTGTCGCCCGAGAGGCGATGCTCGCCGTCGGCTGTATTCAGGCTCAGAAGTGCCATACCGGCCACTGCCCCACCGGCGTTGCAACCCAGCGCAACTGGCTCGTCAGAGGCCTCGATCCCACCGATAAGGCAGCGCGCGTCGACGGCTACATCCGCTCGCTCCGAAACGATCTGCTCTCGCTGTCCCACGCCATGGGCCACGAGCACCCCAGCGTCATCGGACTCGACCAGATCATGATCACCGACGGTGCCGGTGGCCTTATCCCTGCATCGACCCTTTTCAGCTGATCAACTCCAACTCTCGGGGTCGGCCGGATCGCCGAACAGTTCGATTGAGTTGAACGCTGGGTCCGGCTCGACGCTCGCACCCGATGGCCAGATGCGGGCCGCCGCAGCGGTCTCGCCGTGCGCACCGCCAGTGCCCCATTGGACGTAGGCGAAGATGGCTTCCGGGTCAGCGAGATCGGCGCTACTGAACAATGCAGCCTCACCGCCATCGACCCTGAGCCCACCGATCGTTGCCGCCGGGATCTCGGCGGACTCGACGGCTGGAATCGACCCCCCATCAACGACAGTCCCGAGATCGGCACAGGTCGCGAACTGGCACAACTGGATGCCGCTCAGGTCGACCGCTTCATCACTTTGGTTTGCGATCACGACATAACCAACCTCACCGAATTCGACGAACACAATCTGTAGATCAGGGATCTCGGTCGCCTCGGGCGGGATCGTGACGGTGGTGGTCGTTGCCGTAGCGGCCGAGTCATCGTCCGGCACCGTGACATCGGCGTTCGAGTCGACGTCGTCGGGTACCGGGTCGTCAGCGGTCTCGTCGTCTTGCCCACCGCACGCGCTGGCGAGCACCACGACCATGGCGAACGCTGCGAGAAGACGACGGCGCATAGGAAACCTCCACTGGAGAACCGGTACCGATGACGTTAGCTCGGGCACGGGTCCGCGTAGGGGGCGTCGCTACCCCACCAGGGGTCAAAAAGGACCGCGGCCTGCAATCTGATCCCTATTGTCTACGATTCGAAGCCGAGGTTTTGTCATGATCCGACCACCTCTCGCGGCAGGATGCTGACGGATCCGCCCTACCAGTGATGACCGGATCCCGAACGTGGATGATCAGGTATCAACGTCGTCGCCGTCACCAGCAGCGAGAACGCCTTCGAGTTCCGCCGCTCGTGCAAGCAACTCGCCGATCTGGAACTGCAACTCGGCCGCAAGTATCTCGTTCGGCGGGGTCTGGGCCAAGGCGGCCTGGCGAGCGACATACAGCTCAACGACTTCCGCAAGGAGTTCCTCGGCGGTAATCGCCGGGCTCGGCTCGGACGGCTCGTCGCCGGGATCGTCAGCTTCGACGGGAGCGGGTGCCTCGGGGATGTTGGCAGTGGCACCACCCAAAATGTCGGAGAAGTCCTCACCTGGGAACAGCTTGCCGAGCGCGTCGTTCAGGTCGGTGCCGATTGCGATCTGCTCGCCCTCGCCGACGGTCGCGATCACAGCCTCGAGCGTCGGCACCGATGACGAGCCCTGCGCCGCCACGTAGAGCGGGCGGATCCAAAGGATCGAGTCGGCAATCGGCAACATAAGCAGATCGCCGAACTGGACCTCGGAACCGGCATCGTTGAGCAGCGTCAACCGACTCGAGATCTCCTCGTTCTGAGCGATGCCCGATGCCACGAGGACGGGACCTGGTGCATCGGGCGACGTGATCTCATAGGAGACGAGCCGCATCGTGCCATCGGAACGTGTCTCGGCAACCATGAACGCTTCGAGTTCTCTTCGGTCGTCGTTCTCGTCGAAGGGAACAAAGCTCCGCAGGCTCACAAAGCTGGCCTGATCCTCGCCGGGCAGTTCGAGCAAGGTGTAGTACGGGTCGATCCGTTCCTCACGGCTCGTGACCAGGCCTGCCTCGTCGATGACATCTTCGCTTGCGCCAACCCTGACCTCACGACCTGGGTTCTGGGCGACAGCCCACCGTTCGGTCCCGATCACGAGCGACTCGGGGTCGGAGATCTGGTAGCGGGCCCACATGTTTGTCTGCACTCTGAAGAGATCCTGCGGGTAGCGCAGGTGGTCGCGAAGCTCGTCGGGCATCTGGTCGAAGTCGACAAAAAGATCGGGGAACGCTCCCCGCCACGCCTCGATGATCGGATCGTCGACCGGCATGACGTAGAACGTGACGTCACCGTCGTACGCATCGACCACTGCCTTCACCGAGTTGCGAACGTAGTTGAACGACTTTCTGGCGAGACCTCCGTCTTGGAGCCGGCCGTTCTCGGCTTGCTGGGCATAGGGGTAGCGGTCGGTGGTGGTGTACGCATCGATGACGTAGTGGACGCGCCCCTCGAGCACGACAGGGTAGGCGTCGGAATCGAAGTCGAGGAACGGCGCAAGAGCGCTTACTCGATCGTGCACATCGCGGACGTAGATGATGCGGGTGTCGTCGGTGACGAACCCTGAAATCAGCGGCTCGATCTGGTTGAAGCGCATTGCGAACGCGCCTCGCCTCCAGATGGAACCCATCTCCACGCCACTGATTCCTTCGTACCGCGTCGGGACGTCCTCGCCTGTGGCGCTATCGACGAAATCGATCTCGTCGACGCCGGCGCCGACCAGCGCATAGCCGCCGAGGCCTTCGCCGATGTAGAGCTGCGGGCGCTCGAGACCGAGGTCGAGCGAATCATCGACGTCGACCGGCAGCCCACCGGCCAAAAAGCTCGGGCGACCTTCGCCGGTGGTGACGTTGGCCTGCGCGATCGCCAGGCCGTAGCCGTGAGTGAGTCGAACGTGCTCACGCTCCCAGCTCAGGTCGTTGACGCTGAGTTCGCGACTGCCGAGCACTACCTGGGTGAGTTGGCCGTCGATCAGGTAACGATCGGTGTCGAGAATGCCACCACCTTCGAATTGGTAGAACTCACGCTCCGCCTGGAACCGCTCAAACGTCGGATGCACCACGAGCGGGTCGAGCACGCGTGCATTGCGGACGGTGTCGGCGTGATCTCGGAGCTCCTCAGCGGTCAGGTCGATCGTGTAGTCGAACGTCGCTTCAGTGAGGTCTTCGCCGGGGATGAGCCCGAACGCATTGCGGGTCGCGTCAATGTTGCGTTGGGTGAACTCGGCCTCGCGGGTTGTCTCATTGGGCTCCACCTGGAACCGCTGGACGAAGGCCGGGTAGATCCCACCCATCACGATTGCGACGAAGGCCCACAACGAAACGGCAATCACCGGCATGATCCAGCCCCGACGGCGGAGGTTCACCACCAGCAACACGACCGCCCCGAGCGAGATCGCGATCAGCAGGTGGGTGGCCGGCAGTTGGGCGTTGACATCGGTGTAGAGCGCACCATCGACAACACCGCGCTTCGAGACGGTGAGTTCGTAGCGATCGAACCAGTACTCCGCCGCCTTGATCAACGCGAGGACTGCGAGAAGCGCCGACAAATGCACCTTCACACTCGGCGACACCCGATCGCCGGTGGTGATGGCCATGCGAATACCACCGTTGAGATAATGCGCAATCACCGTGAGGATCAAGACAATCACGAACGACGCAAAGGCCCAGTCGACCACATAGCTCAGGAACGGCAGTTGGAAAACGTAAAACCCGATGTCGGTGTCGAACTGTGGGTCGGTGACGCCGAAATTCTGGCGGTTGGTGAACAGCAGCCAGGCTTCCCACTGAGAAGGCGCACCCGCTGACGCAAGCAGCCCAAAGAGGAAGGCGACGGCGAACCGAAGCAACGAGGTGCGGCCGCCGATGAAGTCGTGGTAGCGGGCAAGCATTTCCTCTTCGGGCCCAGGGGCTCGCAGTGGCGGGGCCACCCGGTCGGCCACGAACAGGTTGGCCCACAACAAGACGAAGAAGACTGCGAAGAAGATCAGCCAGAGAACCACCTTTGCGCCAAGCACTGCGCCCCACACATCGGTGCGGTCGAGCGCATCAAACCAGAGATAGTCGGTATAAAAGCCGGCAACCCCGCGGAGTGAGAGGGCAACGACAACGACCGCGGCGGCGAGTACCGCTACCGCAACGCGACCGCGCCCACCGAGACGGGATCCTCGACCTGGCATCTCTTCAACTTGGCGCATGACGTCCGAACTCTACCGGCCAGGGTCGACGTGTCGGGTTCGGACCTGCCAGGGTCGACGTGTCGGGTTCGGACCTGTGTCGATAGCTCAGACCGCCACGAGCCGGCACGTGCAGTTCGGGTCGGTAGGCGGGTGGAGGGCTCCGGTCGGGAACGGTGAGCCGGCGGCGATCGGGCCGGCGAGTGCGTTGTCGGCGCAGTCAGGACCACACGGGCCCGCCGGATCGATTTCCCAGCGGACATCGCCACTTGCGGTCGAGATCGCGATTGCGCCGCGCACTGCTGCGACGGCTGCTGCGACCGCATTCGGCAACCGCCGGGAACGCGTCTCGCGATAAAGACCGCGCACGGTGTCGGAGAGCTCGTCGGCATCGCTGGATACCTCGCAGACCTCGAGAAGTCGTCGGCGAACCGGCGCCAGCGCTACGGCCCGGATCTGTGCGAACCCGACCTCGAGTGTCGACGTGTCACCGGTGCCACCCAGAGCCTCGGCCAGCGCGACGAGAGCGGGTTCGGTAGCCGACTCGTAGGGCTTTGCATGACCGTCCTCATCTTCGACGACCATCGAAATGGCATCGCCTCCGCTTTGCCGGATCCCGTCGAGCAAGGTGCCTTGCTCCTCGACGAGCACCTTCTTCACTGCCCGGAGGGCGGTACTCACCGCACGTTTCAGGACCTCTGCATCGGGGTCGACAACAACCGACCCCTCATCCTCATGGGCCTCAGCGTCATCGGCGTCATCGGCGTCATCGGCGATGTCGGCTACCGCTTCCGGTTTGCTCTCGGGTTCCGGCGAGATCTCCGGCTCGGGTGGCGGAACTCTGTCGGCATCAGTGACGGCATCGGGCCCGTCATCGGACGCCTGCTTTTCGCGCAACCGAGCAAAGATGCTGTCTGCCGGCGTCGCAGCACCCGAGTCAGCATCGGCCGAGTCAGCAGCACCCGAGTCAGCATCGGCTGACTCAGACTGATCAACTCCCCCATCGTCGACGTCTTCACCCGAGGCTGTCTCTGCTTCGTCACCGTCATCATCGACCGTCTCGACGACCTCGGCACCAACCACCGCGGCCTCGTCCTGATTGAAGAGCGCGCTGCTGTCGGCTTCAGACGTCACCGCAACCTGGGCGTCGTCGGCGTCCGCATCGGCTTCGACGGTCTCACCGTCGTCGATACCGTCGCTATCGCTGACCTTCGGATCAGGTTCAGCCCCACTCTCGATCTCGGCTTCGAGAGCAGCATCGACAAACGTCAGCGCCTCCATCTCAGCTGTGATGAACGTGGGGTCGGGTGGCGCTGATTCGTGGTCGAGCCCCGGCTCAGGAACCCCCTCGACCAGCGGGTGACCTACGAGGCGCGCCGATTCGATCTCCGCCTCCATGACCTCGGCCGTAGGCGTTGCCTCGTTCGCGACCCGAATGCCAGCGCGCTCCGCTGCCGATCGGGCTTCCGGCACGGACTCGACCAGATCCTTCATCGCTGTATCGAGGCTGGCTTGGGCGATCGACAACGACTCCAGCAGTCGATCACGACCGGCGCGCAGCTGCTCGACCTGAGCTCGCCCGGTCTGACGTTTGCGAGCGAGATCGCCCAGCATTCGTTCGCGAACGACCTGCGCCTCGTTGACCATGTCGCGGCCTCGGCGCCGCCCGTCCTCGGCTGCGGCCTCCGCCTCGCGTGCTGCCTCGTCGAGAAGCCGTTGGCGTTCAACATCTACCTCAGCTCGGATCGCATCGGCAGCGGCAACCGCCTCCGATCGAAGCGCTTCGGCAGCAGCAATCGCTTCCGATCGGACCGCTTCGGCCTCGCGCTCCGCCCGCTCCGCCCGCTCCGCAGCGGCCGCATGAGCGGCATCGAGAACCTTCGTCGCCTCGGCACCGAGCGCCTCGGCAACACGGCGAGCTTCGAGCGGTTCGGTGTGGGCGCTCTGGATCGCTTGGAGTTCGCCATCGAGCGAATCCACCTGCCGCTGCAGATCGCGCACGACCGTGGCGGCCCGTTGGAGTTCGCGTTGCACGGCAGATGGTTCGAATCCACGCCGTACGAGTTCGAACGACTGACGCTCGAAGCGCTCAGGGTCGAAAGTATGAGCGTTGGCCATTCCTAGATCGTAGGAGCGACACGCAACTCGGTGCGGTATCCCCGCACGCGCGACTAGTTCGCCGCAGAAACGTCGAGCGCAAGCTCGTCGACATCGCCGCCGAGCGATGCAAGTGCTTCCAGGGCCTCCTCGAGTGAACCGACACCGACGATGGTGAGCGAGGTGGTGGTCGATGCTGCATCCTCAACGGTCTCCTCAGGAACGATGAACAGCACCGCACCTTCCGCTTCTGCGGCTGCAGCCTTCTGTGCAACCCCCCCGACCCTGCCAACGGTCCCGCCACCGGTGATCGTGCCGGTCACGGCGACTCGGTTACCACCGGTGAGTTCTCCTTCGGTGAGGAGGTCGATGATCGTGAGGGCGAAGGCCAACCCAGCCGACGGTCCACCGATCGAACCCGAGTCGATCTGGATGTCGAACGGGAGCTCGGCATCGACCGACCGGACCGTGATGTCCTCGATTCCAATGAAACCACCCGATCGTTCCGGATCGGGATGCGTGCCGTACACAAAATTCTGGGTGCGAAGCTGCCCGGTCTCGAGGTGTTCCAGCGTCAGCGTGCCCGGGTCGCCAGGCTTGACCTGCTCGAGTATCACAAGCAAGGACTCGAGCCCTGTCACCAGTTGGTTGTCGAGACCAACGATAAGTTCACCAACCTCGATCAGCCCGTCGACAGGACCACCGGGGACAACGCCGTTGAAGCCCACACCACTCTCCACGACCGCATCGACCCCAAGGTAATCAAGCGCAGCGATGATCGCCGAGTCCTTCGAGGCTGCCATCAACTGCAGGTTGCGTTCGCGCTGCTCATCTGCGGTACGGGGGCCGAACACCTGCTCCTGCGTGCGAAGTACGACCTCGTCTTCTCGGACCGATCGCACCCAATCGCTGATTGTCACCTGACCGTCGATGGAAACCGTGGTGAGGAGGATCTCGCCCTCGGGCTCAAAGAGTACGAGGCCATTGACGACAACCTGATCGTCCGTCGGCCGAGCCGATCCTGGCTTCAGCGCAACTGCGCCGTCGTCGATGATCGAGTGACCGGGAAGAATCCGGCCCACCCACTGGGCCGGCACCATGAAATAAGCCGCGCCTAGCGCAGCGAGCACACCGGCCAGGCCGACGAGTTGTACGAGACGGTCGCGGTACCAGGGCTTGCGCTCGGGCGAGAGAGGGACAAGCGGTAGCATCCCGTTCGCAGTGTCCTCCTCGTTCTCGTTCATAGTTCTGGTCATCGTCTTTGGGACAGGTGCGGTCTGGCTCAGCAGCCAATGGTTGCCACCGAGTCTTGAGCGTGCCACGAACCCCACCCAAAACAGACGCGTCACCTCACAGCGCGCAGGCAGGAGCCTCGTGGTGTACCAGCATCGCCTGCGCGACAACGCGTGGGCGATCACACTCGACAGTCTGCGTGTCCTCGGGATCGTGCGTCGGCAGGTCGACAGGCCGATCGTCGGTCGGAGGGCGTACGTCCGATGGTGGGAGCGTCTCCGTGCCCTCATTGTGCTGGCCGCCATCGTCGTCGGCCTCGGCATCGCCCTCGCAGTGATCATCGGTGTCACCGTGTTGAGCGCTGGGTTCCTGCTCGAACGTGCAATCAGCTGAAAACCGAGAGCATGTGCCGAAACGGTGGCTCCGGCGGCCCTGATCGTGCCCAATTCGAGCGCTCCGACGGTTAAGGTCCGGACGTGACCGACGACGCCATGGCGCGCCGCAAAACGGCAGGTCTCGCTGGGTTCACTGGCGACATCGACGGGGCCCGATCAGCAGCAATCGACCCCGAACCGAGCGTACGAGAGGCAGCGCTGCGCAGCCTCGATCGGCTCGGTGCGCTCAGCGAGACAGACCTCGATCAAGCGCTTGTCGACCCGCACCCGAGGGTCCGTGTTGCCGCGATCGAGCTCGCTGCACCTCGACACCTACCGCCGCTGGCACCGCTGCTCGACGACGACGACCCCCGAGTCGTCGAGATGGCCTGTTGGGGATGCGGCGAACGCGAAGCCGATCTGCAGCCACCCATAGCGACGCTCTCCACCCTTGCGAAAGACCACGAAGACCCACTCGTTCGCGAAGCAGCAGTCGCAGCCCTTGGCGCGATCGGCGCACCCGAGGGCCTACCCGCAGTTCTGAACGCAACCACCGACAAACCTGCAATCCGCCGCCGCGCCGTCCTTGCGCTCGCTGCGTTCGACGGGCCTGAAGTCGATGCTGCGTGGGAGCGAGCGCGATCGGACCGCGACCGGCAGGTTCGCGATGCTGTCGACGAACTGCTCGGGCCAGCCGACACCGACGACTGATCAGCGCCTTCGGCCGCTGGCATTGCCTTCCATGAACATGGCCTGTACCGACTCGTAGTGCTCGATGACCTTCCCAGCGCCGAGGACGACCGTTTCGAGCGGCGACTGCACCCGACGGACCATCACCTCGGAGTCTTGGGCCAGTCGAAGGTCCATCCCGCGAAGGAGGCCACCACCTCCGACGAGATGAATGCCCTCGACGATCAGATCCTGCGCCAGTTCGGGCGGTGCCTGCGCCAGACAAGACAGCACCGAATCGACCATGGCCGTCACCGGTTCTTCGATTGCGCTTCGGACTTCTTCCGGCGTCAGCACGACCGTCTTGGGAAGGCCGCTCATGAGCTCCCGCCCTCGTATCTCCGCACTGACTTCGTCGTCGGTCGGCGCCGCCGACCCGAGCACGATTTTGATCTCCTCAGCCGTGCGTTCACCGACCGCGATGCCGTACTCACGGCGAACGTAGCCCTGGATTGCGTTGTCCAAGTCGAATGATCCGACCCGAATCGCCTCCAGCGCAACCACCCCGCCCAGGGAGATCAGTGCGGTCTCGGTCGTACCGCCGCCGATGTCGACCACCATGTTGCCGATCGGCTCGTTGATCGGCATGTCGGCACCGATCGCAGCTGCAAGGGGCTGTTCGATCAGGCGAGCATCGGCCGCTCCAGCCCGCTTCGCTGCTTCCGTGACCGCTCGACGTTCGACGGTGGTGATTGCCGACGGAACACAGATCACGACACGCGGACGGTTGATGCGGCTCACACCGACCCGCTGCAACAACAACCGGATCATGCGCTGCGTCACATCGAAGTCGGTGATCGCTCCCTTTCGCAGCGGGCGAACCGCAACGATGTAGCTCGGCGTACGGCCGATCATTTGCCACGCCTCATGGCCCATGGCAAGGACCTCACCCGATCGACTGTTGAGCGCGATGACCGAAGGCTCGTTCAAGACGATGCCTTCCCCTCGTGCGTACACCAGGGTGTTCGCTGTCCCGAGATCGATCGCAAGGTCACGTGCCAGAGCTAGGTCTCCTCACTCGGTTGATCGTCGAGTGTGACGATACCGGTCGGCTGAGGGTGTGGCTGAGCGCGCTCGTCGGGAGCCAACGCGCGCAACTGATCGCCGAACTCGGGCTCGGGCGGGCGGCGAGACCTCGACACCAACCAGATGACCAAAGAACCGGCCACTGCCGCAAGGACCGGAATCACGAGGAAACCCACCGCGTCGCTCACCCCGACCCCTCCGGTGACGGCGCATCGGCAGCCGATGTGATGTGTTGGGCCTCAAGGCCCCACGACTCGCCGTCCCGCCAAGTCTCGCGCTTCCAAATCGGCACCGAGGCCTTCAGCGTGTCAATCCCAAACCGGGCGGCAGCAAACGCCTCTGGCCGGTGCGGTGCCGAGGTGACGACGACGACCGAACTCTCGCCGACCGGCACGACGCCAATGCGATGGATCAGGACGATACGACCCAATGCCGGCCACCGGTTTCGCATTTCGGCAGCGATCGACGCCAGCCGAGGCACCACGTGCTCCTCGTACGCCTCGTACTCGAGCAGTTCGACCTCGTCACGTCCGGGTGCGTGGTCACGAGCCGTTCCGCTGAAGAGCACGACTGCGCCACAACGGGGCAAGACCGACCAATCCGCAGCCGAACCGACCGGGATCGGATCCTCGGTGAGACCGAGCCAGTCGTCGCCGGACGGCGGGGCAGAGAGCATGTTGAACAGATTAGGGGCCACGGGGCGCGGCCCGCAGCAGCCAGTCGATCAGTAGCGTCTGCCAGGTGTTCAGCGAGAGCGATGACATCGACGATGGTGAGCCGCAGCAGTTCGGCCCCCGTCCGCCGATTGCCGAACGCATGTGGCAGCACCCCGCCGAGTTCGCGCTCGAAGCCCGCCAGGTCCAGCGGCGCCGACGGGACAGGCGACTGGCAGTTCTGACACTCGGATCGGTGCTCGGTGCAGGCGTCATCACATCGATCGGCTTTCGCTCCGATGACAGGCCGCTTGGAGCGTCCCCGCCCGTCATCGCGATCACCGACACCACGCAGGCCGACGCAATCGACCCACTCGTCGTCTGGGCCCATGAGGTCACTGCCCTGGCCCGGACATCAACGCTGATCGTCCATTCCCCAGACGACCCCAACGTGCTCGCCCTCGCTTTGGCGGTCGGCCCAGACGGGTTTCTCGTCACCAGCCGTCGTGCGCTCGGCGATCGAGCCTCCTTCGTGGTCCACACCCCAGCGGGCACGACCCACGCCGCTGAACTGCGCGGCAGCGATGCCCGCACCGATATCGCCGTGCTTGAGATCGACGGGACGACCGTTGGCGTGGTGACCGCACTCACACCTCCGGACACGGGCGACCTCGTGGCCGTCGTTGACGGGTTCGACAGCGCTCGATCCGCCAAGGTGACCAGCGCCACCGGCATCGCACGGACCGACGACGGCGACCCGCTCGTTGGCTTCTTCAGCCTGAGCACTGCCAACAATGATGCGATGGCGGGATCGCCGATCGTCGACGCCGACGGCGCTGTCGCAGGCATCGCCGCCCATGTGTCGAACACCGATACAGCCACCGGGGTGCCGATCGGTGTGGTGCGGCGCGTCGCCACCGCCATCATCGAATCAGGCGGCGTTGCCCATCCGTGGCTCGGCGTCTCACTCGCCGAACCCGGCCCCGCCATCGTTACCGCAGTCGTCTCCGATGGTCCCGCTTCACTTGCCGGCATAGCGCCCCTCGATGTCATCAAGGCACTCGGCGGCGAGCCGACCCACAGTGCTGCTGCGCTCGTCGCTGCGCTCCTCGAACTCGAGCCAGGCCACACCGTGGAACTCCACATCGACCGCAACGGAGAAACGCTCACCGTGTGGTTCGACCTCGGCGCGCAGCCAGTCGACTAAGGATCAGCGACGGCGCAAGCGTCGCACTGCTACCACGACTCCAACGACGAGGCCTGACAGCACCAAAACAGCCGTCACAAGCGCGAGCTCCTGACGCCGACGGGCCGGCAGCCGGTCGAGAGCATTCGGCTCGTGAGACACGACCCAGGCCTCTTCATTCGAGTAGTCGGGCTGCCAACCAAGCATCCGAAGCCGATCGTTGGCGACAACCCACGAGTGGCTGGTGTATGGCAGGATCCCGGGTGGGATCGGCGACAACCCCGCCTGGGAACGAAGCGCAGCGAAGGCACGGGCGGCCCAGCTCGGAACTCGGATGCGGGCAGTCAGCCCTTCGAGATCGGCCAACGAATCAGGAGGGATCCAGCCATCGGGTGCGACGTTGGCAACACCGTCAAATCGAGTGGAGATGACCGTCGAGATCGCACCGGCCAGGTCATCGATATGCAGGTATTGCACCGGAGGGTCACCCTCGGCTGCGATTCCGATTCGCGCCGCGTGCAGGACGCGGGCCAGCTGGCCGAGGGCGTCGTCAGCGACCAGCGCCGTCGGGCGCAGCACTGACACCACGCGCTCAGGGGCCTGTCCCCACTCGAGGGCGAGCCGTTCGACATCGGCCCGCACGCTCGCCCAGCCAAAATCGGGGTTGGGTCGGACCATGGCCTCCTCGGTAAGTGGAACGGGATTCCCAACCCACGCGCCGTAGACCATCGCCGTCGAAAGCACCACAAGGTGACCGACGCCCATCTCAGATGCGGCATCGAGCACCCGTCGAAGGATCGCAAGCTCCAACTCGTCGGCTGACGGGTCATCAACATCGGGGTACACCGTCGTTGCGAGGTGCACGATCGTTGTGGCGCCTGCGAACACCGACGTCAAGTCGTCAACCGCCAGATCGATGGTCTTGACCTCGATTCCCTCACCGGCGCCGATCGCCTGCCGGTCAACCGCACGAATGTCGATCTCACCCAGATCACGCTCGAGTCGGCGCACGACACGCGTCCCAACCGCACCCGCCGCACCGGTGATCACAACCGTCATCGGGACGCCTACCATCGCCTGGACCGGCAACCACTGCCGAGGATCGAAGTTGCCACGCCCCTACGATGCCGTGATGAGCGACGATCTGCCACCCGACGACTTCGGCGGCATGGCCTTTCTGAACGACCTCATGAGGCTGGTGCAGGCGCAGGCCGGGGGAAACAACGAAATCGTCCGCCAGCTCGCTCACAGCACCGCTAGCGAGGGGAGATCCGAACCGAACATCGACCCGGTCGATCGGATCGCCGTCGAAGAACTCGTTCGGATCGCTGAACTCCACGTCACGTCAACCACCGGGCTCTCGGTCGGCTCGAGCGGCGTGTCGGTCGAGGTGGGCAACCGTTTGCAATGGGCCGACCGCACGATCAACGATTACCGGCCCCTCTTCGAGCATCTGTCGTCGGCGCTCGTTGCGGGTATGGGGCAGCCGACCGACGAAGTCTCTCCGACCGATCCCATGGCCGCCATGATGGCCAACCTCAGCCATCTGATGGGGCCGATCATGCTCGGCATGATGACCGGCTCGATGGTCGGCCACCTCGCTCGCCGGGCCTTCGGCGGCTATGACCTCCCCGTCCCGCGGCCCACCGGTGAGCCGGTGCTGGTGCTTCTTCCAAACGTCGACGACTTCGGCCGAGACTGGTCAATCGCCTCTGACGATCTTCGGCTCTGGGTGTGCCTGCACGAGGTAACGCATCAGGCGGTGTTCAGCGTCGACCACGTTCACCGTCGCCTCACCGACCTCTTGGAGCGCTACGCCAGCGCGTTCGACACCGATCCAGAGCGAATCGGACGGCAATTCGGTGGCTTCGATCTCACCGCCGGGCCCGATGCGCTCGCTGGGCTCCAAGAAACTCTCAGCGATCCTGACGTCCTTCTCGGGGCGGTTCGATCACCCGAGCAAGAAGCCATCCAACCCGAACTCACCGCTCTCGTCGCCGCGATCACGGGCTACGTCGACTGGGTCATGGATTCCATCGGCGAGACTCTCATCGGTTCGTATTCGATGATCACCGAAGCGCTTCGCCGGCGCAGGGTCGAGGCCGCTGCTGGTGATCGGTTTGTTGCGCGGATCCTCGGGCTTGAACTCAACGCCGAACAGTACGATCGAGGAACGGCGTTCACTGCAGGCGTGCTTGAACGGGCCGGCACCGATGGTCTGAACCGGCTCTTTGCCGACCCGCAGGCCCTCCCAACACCGGCAGAAATCGACGCGCCGGGGCTTTGGTTGGCGAGGATCGATCTACCGAGTTGAGTCCGGCGACTCGTCGTCGGGTGCCGGAAGTGACCCAGGCCGCTCGAACTCGACGCCTTCGATCGATGACACGATCGGCTCGATCACACCCCAGTCGACCGCATGGTGCTCCGTGCCAGCCGGGGCTGCAGGCTGCGACGGCCGCAGGTCTTCGAGACTGAGTTCCCCGCCGGGATCATCGCTTTCGATCGCCACCACCGAATCGTGCCGTTGATTCGGATCCGGCCGCGAATCCGGTCCTGGGCTCGATTCAGTGTCTCGTTTGCGCAGCCGGCGGGTGCCGTCGCGCACAGAAGCCAACGACATCGCGGAGGTGACGGGGCGGCCGAGTGCAAACGACACGAGGGCGACCAATGCAACCAACGCCACGCCGGTTCCCCCAACCGCGAGATTGAGCGGAAACACGGCCGGAATGAATGCGCCGACCACCCACGCGAACTGGAACCGCGCCTCGAAGCGCGCAAAAGAGCGGCCGTAATTGGCATCGGGAGCGGCACGCTGAACGAGGGAGTCGAATGCGAGCTTTCCAGTGGCTGCGCCAGTGGCGACCACGAACGACAGCACTGCAGCTCCAAACAGATCGAACGAGAAGGCTGCGAACAACGCCGCCGCAATGATGGCAGCCAGCACCGTCTGCAGCATCCGCTCCTCGGGGATGCGTTGGCGAACGTTTGGCGCGATGCGGGCGCCAAGCAGTGCGCCGATGCCTGCGAGGACGAGAACCACACCGAAATGCCACACAGGTGCTGCAGGATCCCCGGTGATGTCGATACCTCGGGCGGTAGCGGTCGCACCGCCTGCTGCCGAACCCAGGGTGCTGATGTCGATACCTTCCGATCCACCACGAAACTCGAACGCCAACATGAACGCAACGAAGCCCACGATGCCTCGAAGGCACGCCGTGGCGTACGCAGCGAGCAGGACGCGTGTGTCTCGCAACTCGGCTTTCTCGAGCGACGAGGTCGACTCGGCAGCCACGACCACACTGGGTAACTTCGCCGCCAGTGCAGCAGTTACGAAAAATCCGACCATCGCCAAACCTGCCGCGAATTCAGGGCCACCGATCAGTGAGAGTCCACCTGCAAGGGTTGCACCGGCCATGCTCGAGACGGCACTCAGCAAGGCAAGCCGGCTGTTGGCGCTGACAAGATCGTGCTCGGAGCGGACCAGCGATGGAACGACTGCGCTCTTCGCCACCGAGTACCCCTTCTGAAAGACGAGGATCGCAAAGGCAATGGGGAACAGCCACAACGAGTCGATGTAGCTGATCATCACGAACGCCAAGATCGCCCGGACGGTGGCGGTGGCGAGGATCATCAAACGCCGGCCGCCCTTGGTTCGGTCGATAGCCGGTCCCAAGAGCGGTGCGACGATCGCAAACGGAGCCATCGTGAGCGCCAGATAGAGCGCGACACGTCCTCTCGAATCATCGGGACTAATCGAGAAGAAGATCGACCCAGCGAGGGTGACGGCGATGGCAGCGTCGGAGGCCGCCCCAACAGCGTGGACACGAGCGAGCCGCATGAACGGCGAAACGATGAACGCTTCCGCCCCGCGCTCATCCGACTTCGGTGAGCGCATAGGACGCCATCCGTCGGAGGTCACGACCTCACCGTAGGGGACCCGATTGCCGACTCGATTTCCTTCAACAGATCGACATCTCGCCGATACGAGAGCGTGGCTCGAGCCGACGCAAGGTCGAACCACGCAACGGCGTCCACCTCCCGATTGGGGACGAACGAACCGTCGTCAATCGTCATCGCCCAGTACACAACGGCCTTCTGTCTGCGCTGGGCATCACGATAGGTGACAAGCGGCAAGCGAACACCGGTCGAGCACACGAACCCCGTCTCTTCCTCGACCTCACGGCGTGCACACTGGCGCAGCGTTTCGCCCGGGTCGAGTTTGCCCTTCGGAAAGGTCCAGTCTCGGTGGGCCGGCCGGTGCGCAAGCAGCACCTCGACACCGACGTCACTGCGACGCCACACAACACCACCTGCGGCCCAGACCTCGATCTCGGGGTATTCCACCGGCAGGCGGTCCGATGCGCTACCCATTCGTCCGCGCCTGGGCGAGGTTCTGGAGCCGAACGTGCGAATCGATCGCAGCAGGGCCACGTCGCTTGGTCCACACACCGTTGCCGTCGAGCGTCCACGCGAGACGATCATCGTTGAGTCCCACATCGATGATCTCATTGATCCGGTGCTGAGATTCCGGATCGTCGACCCGGACCAGGGCCTCCACGCGACGGTTGAGGTTGCGGCTCATGAGATCGGCCGACCCGACGTAGGTGACTCGCTCGCCCGGGCCATTGCCGTTGAAGAAGGTGAAGATGCGCGAGTGTTCAAGGAAACGCCCCACGATCGATCGAACCCGAATCCGTTCAGACAGACCAGGTACCCCTGGCCGGAGACTGCACTGACCTCGAATGATGAGGTCGATATCGACGCCGGCCTGCGATGCCTCGTAGAGCTTCTCGATCATCGGCGCATCGACGAGCGCGTTCATCTTCATGATGATCCGACCACGACCAGACGCGACCTCGCCGTCGATCAAGGTCTCGAGCCTGGGTCGCAGCTGGTCGGGCGCCACGAGGAGCGTCTCGTACTCGATCTCACGGCCGTAGCCGGTGAGGTGGTTGAAGAGATGGGCGAGATCGTCGCCTACCTGCGGGTTGGCCGTGATGATCCCAATGTCTTCGTAGACCCGGGCGGTGCGATGGTTGTAGTTGCCGGTGCCAAAATGGCAGTAGCGCCGGATGCCGTCCGACTCTTCGCGGACCACCATGGCCACCTTCGTGTGGATCTTGAGTCCGAGCAGGCCGTACGCCACGTGCACACCAGCTTGTTCAAGCCGGCGGGCCCATCCGATGTTGGCCGCCTCGTCGAACCGGGCCTTCAGTTCGACCAAGACTGCGACCTGCTTGCCTTGTTCGGCCGCCTTGATCAATGCGTCAACGATGGGGCTGTTGGACGCCGTGCGATACAAGGTGATCTTGATAGCGAGAACCTTCGGGTCGTTCGCCGCCTGACGAATGAACTCGACAACAGAACGGCTGAACGACTCATACGGGTGGTGAACGACAATCTCGGCCCTGCGGATCTCCGTAAAGAGATCGAGCGGCTCCTCATCGGCTTCGAGACGGCGATCACGCACCCCCTTCCAGGCCGGATACCTCAAGTCGGGGCGCTCGATGTCGGCGATTTCCGACAGCGATGTGAGGTCGAGGGGCGCGTCGGTGGTGTACAGCGCCGACGCTTCGAGGTCGAACTCGCGTATCAGCAAGTCGACAACCTGCTCGCTCATGCCGGAATCGATCTCGAGGCGAGTCGCACGCCCGAACCGGCGGCGCCGGAGCTCGAACTCGACCGCCGACAAAAGGTCGTCGGCTTCATCGAGGGTGTCGGAGAGATCCGCGTTGCGCGTGACACGAAACGGGTGATGTTCGACGATCTCCATCCCGGGGAAAAGTTCGTCGAGATGTGCTGCGATCACTTGCTCGAGCGGCACGTACCGGTGGTCGTCGCCAACTTGGGTCCATCGCGGCAGCGTGTTCGGAACCTTCACTCGGGCAAACAGCTCGCGCTGGTCAACAGGATCACAAACGATGACGGCAAGATTCAGCGAAAGGTCAGAAACGTACGGGAACGGGTGTCCGGGGTCGACAGCGAGTGGCGTGAGGATCGGGAAGATCCGAGCCCGAAAGTGTTCGGTCAACAGACGCTGCTCGACATCGGCGAGATCTCGCCATTCGACGAGTTCGATGCTTTCGTCGGTGAGCTGCGACACAATCGAGTTCACCAACTGTCGTTCTTGCTCGGCGATGAGCAAACGCACGACGTCACGAATCATCGCAAGCTGCTCACCAGGAAGAAGCCCGTCGGGAGTCCGCACCGTGACGCCCGCTGCAGCTTGATCGAACAAGCCCGATACTCGGACCTGGAAGAACTCGTCGAGGTTGCGCGAGAAGATCGAAAGGAAACGCACCTGCTCGAGCAGCGGAACGTCACCGTCGGAGGCGAGTTGGAGTACCCGTGCGTTGAATGCGAGCCAGCTCAGTTCCCGGTTGAGAAAAACCGTGTCGTTGTCGTCCCATCCGCCGACTTGGGCAACGACGTCCGTCGGCGCATCGAGCGCGGTCATGTGTGCTCCAAAAGCAACGCTGCTCCCACGGCGCCACCCGTATCGCCGAGGCGAGCAGCCACGACAGGCGCTGTCTGGCCCGCGAACGCACGCTCTGCGACCTCGGCCTCGACTCGCTCCCGGAACGGCTCACCCAGCCGTTCTGCGAACCCGCCACCGAGAACGACGCGCTCGACGTCGACCAACGTGATCGCCGAGGCAATCGCCGCCGAGAGGGCAGAGGAAGCGCGGTTGACCAGCCGCAGGGTGAGCGGGTCTTTCGCCTCGACACCATCCGCCCAAGCCTTCGACTTGAGCCGACCTCTGCCCATGAGGCGGCGCATGAGAGCGGACTCAGCATGCGGCGCGACTTCGACCCACCGCTGAAGCGATCGGCGACCGGCGAAGTCTTCAAGTTCGCCTCGTCCGACCGGCGCCTCGCGAAACTGATCAAAGGCGACGAAGGTGTGGCCGATCTCGCCGGCCAGACCGCGAGGGCCCTGCCGGAGGCGGCCGTCGAGGACCAGGCCGGCGCCGACACCGGTGCCGGCAAACACACCGAGAAGATCGTCGACACCTCGACCGGCGCCGAGCTTCCACTCGGCCAAGGTCCCAACGTTCACGTCGTTGTCCAGCTTCACGGGGCGACCGTCGAGGGCTGCGCTCATCCGGCCCACGACGTCGACATCGTGATCCCATCCGGGGAGATTCGGCGCAGCCGGCAACACACCGGAACCGGGCACGACCGGACCGGGCGCGCCGATTCCGACACCAACGGCAGTGCCCCCCGGGTCGACCTTGCGCGCAGCCGCAACCATCGCAGTGATGACCGCATCGGGCCCACCGGTTACCGGCGTGGGCTGCTTTGCCTTCGCCAGCACCTCGCCGTTTTCCACCAGGACCGCCATGACCTTGGTGCCACCGAGGTCGATGCCGACCGTCCTCATGGATGTGTCCCCTGACGCCGGGGTCAGCCCTCTCCAGGCTCGTCTTCGGGATAGCCGAGATCCCACTCGACGACGATGCGTTCACGCTCACCATCGCGGTTGACACGCTCACGGTTACGACGGAACTGGGGATCATGAGGCGGAAGCAACAGCAAGCGAGCGTTCACCCGATCGCGGAAGCTGTCCATGACTTCCCGCTCACCGAACACGGCTCGAATATCCCAGTGGGGGGCAGCCGGGCCAAGGTAGATGATGGTCGCCTGACCGATCGGGGGCTCCTCGACGTCGAGATCGGCGGTGTCACTCATGTGACGGAGTGTAGTGGGGAATCGGCCCGAGATTTCCTGCCCCTACCTCCGTTTTCCCTGAGATCGTGGTGGAAATTCGGTCGCGATGCCCACTGTTACGAAACGATGGCGCGCAGAGAGATGAAGTTTTACTGCAACTTTCCACCGAATCTGGACGTAGTACTCCTTACAGAGCGGGCGGTTGGACATCGGTCTGACCAAGGAGATCCGAATGGACACCAACTGGATGGCACGAGGGAACTGCGCCACCCAACACCCTGACACCTTCTTCCCCTCCGACGGCGTTGGCGTAGAAGCCGCCAAGCGCGTGTGTGAAGGCTGTCCCGTGCAAGAGCGCTGTCTCGAATACGCACTGCGCAACCGCATTGACCACGGTGTGTGGGGCGGATGCAGCGAACGTCAGCGGCGTCGCATCCTGCGAGCCCGAAAACTCGAGGCTGCTGCCTAGCCGCCTCGCCAGAGGCGCTGGCTTGCCCGAACTAACCAGACCGAACCTCGACGATCGAACCGTCCTCCCAGGCGTGCACGGCGTGGGCGACACCTTCTGCGTCATCGGCGACCATCATCTTCATCTTTTCAGGCATCTGCGGCATCCCTGTAGGGGACTTCCCCAACAACTCGCTCGGCCTCAGTGGACAGGACTGCGAACGTGACCGACCGGTTCGCCTCCATGGTCGACAACCTCGTCGAGGAAGACGTTGGTCACGATTCGGGGAAGCCATCCATGAAGGGATCCGGGCACATATCGCTCCGAACAACGCTTGACCCGACTGCGAAGGGCCCACCGCCCGGGATCAGGCGTCGTCGGTGCCGTCGGTCGAACCCTCGGAGAGTCCATCCTTGAACTCTTTTTGAGCTTGGCCCAACGAGCGAGCGAGCTTCGGAAGCTTGGCGCCACCGAAGACCAAGAGGACGATCACCAAGATGACCAGCAGTTCCGGAGTTCCGAGGTTCATGTCCCAAGCGTAGCCCGCAGACTACGAGGAATTTGTGAGCGCCTGATGAGACCTCGTCGAGGCGATCAGGCGGTGACGTTTGATGCCTGAGCCACCGCTGCGGCGCGGGCCAGCGCCCGTTGACGGCGGATTCGGCGGCGTTCTCGCTCGCTCATTCCACCCCAGATCCCGAATTTCTCACCGTTTTGCAACGCGTACTCGAGGCAGTCTTCACGAACGACGCAACCGCGACAGACCTCTTTGGCCTCACGAGTGGACGCCCCACGCTCGGGGAAGAACAGATCTGGATCAACGCCGAGGCAGTTTGCGTAGTCTTGCCAGGACTTTTCATCTGCTTCAGTTTCGGGGTGAATCGCCATGTGAGTTCCTCCGGGCGTGCGGCATCGTGATCCTAGTGGATCCCCCACCAGCTGCCACAGCTGTAATTACACCATTGTAACCCTACGCTTGTAAAGCCCGAGATCTGCGACGGCCCCTGATTTTTTGCGGCAAATAGCGCGCATCGGTCGCCTGACGAGGCGCCCTGATGACGTCAGCGCCCGCGGACCAGGCTGCGCTTGTGGTCGACGAAGTCCATGAGGACGTAGTCGCCCAGGTTCTCGTTGGTCGTGAAGAACGCCCGTCCACCATTCATCTTCGATATCTGCTCGACAAAGTTCTGCAGATAGTGGGTGACATCGAGCACGAAGGTATTGATCCGGATGTCTTCTCGCGTGCACTTCGCAACCTCGGCGAGCGTCAGATCGACCGTCTGTTGTGACGGTGGGTAGTTGAAATAGGGCTGTCCGGACGGCGTGATGTGCGCGGTGGGTTCGCCGTCGGTGATCATGATGATCTGTTTGGTGCCGGTCTGCTTCGACAGCATCTTGCGGGCGATCTGGAACGAGTGCTGCATGTTGGTTCCGTAGACATAGTCCCAGCTCAGCTCGGGCAGGGTCGCCGCATTGAACTCGCGTGCAACCTCGCTGAAACTCACCATGCCGAGAAAGTCGCGCGGGTACTGGCTTGAGATGAGGGAGTGCAGGGCCATCGTGACCTTCTTGGCCGGCAGAAAGTTGTCGCGCATCGCCATGGACATCGACACGTCGAGCATCAGCACGGTCGACGACCGAACGAGCTGTTCCGTCCGCTCAATCTCGAAGTCGTCAGGGTGCAGCTTCACAGGCGTACCGCCACCCGTGCGGGCGACAGCGTTGCGAAGGGTCTTCTCGATGTGGAGGTTGAACCGATCGCCATACTCGTACGGTTTGGTGTCGAAGTCCCGCTCGTGGCCAGCCCCCGTCTTCTCCAGCGCGTGTTTGCCAAGTGTGTCGGCCGACATGCGTTTAAAGAGCTCTTCGAGCGCACCGTTGCCGATCTTGCGGATGGCACGCGGTGTGAGCTCGTACTTCCCCTCCTTGTTCTCGATGAGGCCCGACTCCTCGAGCATGCGGGCGAGCTCGGCCATGCGCTCGAGCGACTCGGCCGACTCATCGCCGAGCAGATCGCGAGCCCGATCGATATCGACCTCTGCAAGCGCACCAGGGTTGGTAGCGCCACGCAGGAGGTTGTCGAGCTGATCGATATCGCCCAACTCGCCCATCATGTCCATCGCCGACGGCATGTCGAGCGGGTCGAATCCGTCGAAGTCGTACGACTGGCCCCAGCCCATCTGCGGGAACTGCTCGCGGAGGTTGTCGGCAAGCTGGCTCATCTGGAATTGGAGGTCCATGTCCTCCATCAGTTGATCGCTCAGCTCCTGCAGCTGCTGACGCTGCTCCGGCGTCATCGAGTTGAGCATCTGCTGAGCCTGGGCCATGCGTCGGGCCATCACCTCGAGCAGTTCGTCAAGCGTCTGGGGGTTCTCGGGGAAGAAGTCACCGAAGCGGTCCATGAAACCCTCGAAGTCAGGTTCTTCGCCAGCGGCGCGCTGCTCGAGCATGTGATTGAGCTCGGCCAACATGTCCTTCATCCGCTGCATATCTTCTGGTGACATGTCGTTGACACCTTCGGCGATCTGGTCGAGCTGCTGCTGCATGAGCTGCTCGCGCAATCGGTCCATCAACTCCTCGAACTGCTGTCGAGCCGGTTCGCTCTCGAAGTCGTAGTTCTGCAGGGCCTTCACCTGACCAGCGAGGTCGGGCGGCAGCATGTCGAGCTCCATGTTCTTCATGGCCGCAGTGTCGTTCTGGAGCTGCTCTTGCCGGTCGTCACCGGACTCTGCACCCCGCTGTGCGAGATCGTCGAGCGCCCGGCGTTCCTGCTCGACAACGTCACGAAGTGCGTCGGCAATGTCGTCGTACACCCCGCCGAGATCGTGTTTCTCCAGGATGTCACGACGCCGCTCACGCAACCGCTGCATCATGTCGCGGATGCCCTCCATGTCGCGACCATCGCGATCCATCAGGCCGTTCTGCATCATCTGGCGAAGAGCTGAATTGACGTCCCCGTGGTAGAGCAACTCGTCGGCCATCTCTCCAAAGAGATGATCTGCGTCGAGATCAAACCCCGTCTGGGTGCCATCCCACCGTGAGTAGGTGAAGTGTGCCGGCTCCCGACGGCGGCGATGACGACGGCGCAGGACCATTCCCGGAATGTAGTGCGACCGCAACGGCACGTACAGGTGGGCGAAGCTCGCTGATATGCGTTGCTCGTCTCGGGCTGCGCTGAACGCCTCGTGCTCGATGGGCGAAGTGCGTTAACGTTCACTAACTATGACGACGACAGACGAAGCCCCCGATACCTCGGCGGACTCGATTTCGTCAGGGCGCCGCCCGGCCAACCGTCGTGATCTGATTCTCCACGCCGCCATAGATCTCTTCCATCAGCGCGGCTACCCCGCCACGAGCGTTGACGACATCGGGAAAGCAGTCGACGTCTCGGGCCCGGCGATCTACCGACACTTCTCGTCGAAAGAAGGGCTGCTGCTCGAGGCCATCAGGCTCGCTGCTGACGAGGTCCACGCCATCAACGGTCGAGCCCGGGCGGAAGCGTCCGATGCCCGTGAACTCCTCGCTGGCTACATCCGGGCCTACGTCGACGTCGCACTCGAGCGTTCTGCCCTCATCGCTGTGTGGAACAGCGAAGCCCGCCACCTGAGCAGCGAGCAGCGCTCACCGATGAGTCGCCGGCTCCGCAGCTGGTCAACCGAGTGGGTCGACGCGCTCCAAGACGCCAGACCCGAACTCGACGAGCCCGCTGCCCGACTGCTCGTCAACGGAGCAATCGGCATGATCACAAGCATCGCGACCGGGCCCACCACTGAGGTCGATGGGCTCGCAGACTCGATCACGTCGATGGCACTCTCGACGTTGGACGCACCTGTCGACTGACCAGGAGGTCACCATGCCGATCAACCCCGATGCCGCTGGCTCGGTCGGTCCGGAGAACGAGATCAGCTGGACGCCCAAGGACAGCCTTCTGTACGCGTTGGGCATCGGAGCCGGCGCCACCGACCCAACCGGTTTCGAACTCGAGTTCACGACCGAAAACACCATGGGTACCGACGGCAGTGTCACCGAACAGAAGGCGTTCCCGACGATGGGGGTCGTGCTTGGTGGTGGGGGCGGTGTCAGTTTCGGCGACTTCAACCCGGCGATGCTGCTCCATGGCGAGCAGTCGATCACGCTTCACCAGACCATCTCGCCGGCAGGTTCGGCCGTCGGACAGGGCAAGGTCGTGGCGGTCTACGACAAGGGCAAGGCCGCACTCGTCGTCAACGAGACGAACGTGCGAGACCACGACGGCAATCCGTTGTGGACCGCACGCAGCGGCCTTTTCATCTCCGGAGAAGGCGGATGGGGTGGTGATCGCGGCCCTGGGGCGGACTGGGCGCTCCCCGAACGAGAAGCTGACGACGTACTCGGCTTCGACACGCGCACCGACCAAGCCCTCCTCTACCGACTGAACGGTGACCGCAACCCCCTCCACTCCGACCCGTCGTTCGCCGCCCTCGCCGGGTTCGACACCCCCATCCTGCACGGACTCTGCACCTACGGGATCAGTGGACGAGCGCTGCTTCACGCTCAGTGCGGCAGCGACCCCGACCGGTTCGGCTCGATGAGCGCCCGCTTCCGATCACCGGTCCTTCCGGGCGAACGTCTCGACGTCCACATGTGGGCGGATGGCGATCGCACCCTTTTCCAGACCCGTGTCGGTGAGCGGGTCGTCATTGACGCCGGTGTCTTCACCAACCGCTGATCCGTTCCTGTTCGGCGTCACCGCATCAGCGGTCTCAGCTGAAGGCGTTGCGCCAGCGGCTGATTGGTCGAACTGGGAACGCGACTCGCGCGTGCCGCCCTCGAACGACGGCGCCGGCCTCGCGTCCGACTTCCGAGACGACGTGCAGCAGTTCGCCGCACTCGGCTGCAACGCATGGCGACTCACGATCGAATGGGCCCGGATCGAACCCGAACCAGGCCGGGTCGACAGCGACGCACTCGACATCTACCGCGACATTCTCAGTGCCGCGCGCGATGCCGGTCTGTCGAACTGGCTGACCCTGCAGTCGACAACCCTCCCAGGCTGGTATCACGACGACGAGGGCGGCCACCGAGACGAAGCGGCTCGGGGACGGTTCTGGCAGCGGCACGTCGATCGTGTCGCCGAGGAACTCGACGAGTTCGCCGACGGATTCGTTCCAATCGACGATCCCATCGGCTGGGCTGTTCGTGGTTACGCCCTCGGTTCTCGACCTCCCGGCCAGCGCGACCGCGTCGTGCTGCGCGAGGCGGTCGAGGGCGCAGTGCTCGCAGCTCACGATGCAGTCCGATTGCTCTCATCGGGACGTCAACCGGTCATGACGGCATGGCGAGCCGAACCGATACACGCCCTCGCCGACGACGACGGCAGGGTCTCGCTCGAAGCGAGCAAGGCAGCGCGGGGATGGGACGATCTGTTCTGGTGCTGGCTACGCGCTCACGCCAACGGGGTGCTCGAGCTGAACGGCCGAGACGTGGTCGATGTGCCACTGTTCGTCAATGCGGTCGACTACGTCGGGCTCATCCACGACCATCCGATTGGGGTCGGCCCCGACGGTGGATTCGCAGCGTGGCCCACCTCCGCCCGACGAAGTGGATCGGGCTTTGCGCCCGAACCTGACGAGCTCGCCGAGGCGATCCACCGCACCCACGAGGCTCTCCCCGACCATTCCCTCGTCGTTGCCGGCCATGGCGTCAACACCGAAGACGAGGCGTGGCGCGAACACCTCCTCGCTCGATCACTCGAGCACATCCGCGATGCCCACCACGACATCGGCCTCGCCGGCTACTTCCACGACAGTGGCGTCGACGGCTACGACTGGAAGCTCGGCTTTGAACGTCCCCGCGGTCTCCTCGGCCGAGATCGCGCTCGCAAGCTGGCCGCCGAAACGTTCGCCGCCTTCGCCCTCTGACCAACGGTTCAACGAAGGGCCGGTCGATTCCTGCGTCGCGAACTCGTCGCCGGTCGACGTGAGGGGCTGCAGAGACTCAGTTGCGGGCGCGGAACTGCGCTCGGTTGCCGACGGCGTCCTTGTTGAGACGCTTGGCGAGGTGCAACCCCTCAAGCACCAACTCACAGGCGCTGGCGATCATGGCTGGAGACCCGGCGTCGGGCTCACCGTCGAGCAGAGCATCGACCGGGGCTTTGAGTGCCCCGATCCTGTTGACGAGCGCCACATAGGCCTCATCGGTGACGTCCTCGCCGGTGTCGACGACGAGCTCCTCGTCGAAAGCGTCGACGACGGCACGGTGCGTGTCGGGTGGCACTCGGTCTTTGAAAACAGCGAGAATGCCGGCCTTCACGAGACCAGCGAGAATCTCGGCATCGCGACCCTCATCGAGGGTCTCTATCTCGACCTTGCCACTCGTCGACGCAGGAAGCGCCTCAAGATCGACGATGCGGGGAACCGCAACGCCCGCTCCGGAACGCAGCGCCCGGCGAACCGAGTTGGCGACCATGATCTCGAAGTTCGAGATCGAAAGCCGCACCGACACACCTGACCGCTGGGAGATGGTCTGGCTCCGACGGGCGGCATGGGTGACCTCGGCAACAACCTCGGTCATGAATGACGGAATCGTGAGGTCGAAGCCCTCGCTGACCGATACGTCGGCTTCCTGTTCGATGATCGCGACCTCAGTGTCAACATCGAGTGGATAGTGCGTTCGGATCTGGCTGCCAAAGCGGTCCTTCAGCGGAGTGATGAGGCGGCCGCGGTTGGTGTAGTCCTCGGGGTTCGCCGACGCAACGAGCATCACATCGAGCGGTAGTCGAACCTTGTGGCCGCGAATCTGGACGTCGCGTTCCTCGAGCACGTTGAGCAGGCCAACCTGGATGCGCTCGGACAAATCGGGCAGCTCGTTCATCGCGAAGATGCCGCGGTTGGTTCGCGGCACCAGGCCGTAGTGGATCGTGAGCTCGTCGGAGAGGTAGCGACCCTCGGCGACCTTGATCGGGTCGACCTCGCCGATCAGGTCGGCGATCGACGTGTCGGGGGTCGCAAGCTTCTCACCGAAGCGGTCGTCGCGGTGGACCCAGGTGACCGGGGTGTCGTCGCCGTGCTCGGCAACCGCTTCGCGACCGTGGCGCGAAATCGGGTTGTACGGATCGTCGTTGATCTCGGATCCCGCAATGATCGGCATCCACTCGTCGAGGAGGTCGGTCAGCCCGCGGATCATCCGCGTTTTCGCCTGACCTCGCTCGCCCAAAAAGATGATGTCGTGGCCGGCGAGCAGGGCGTTCTCGAGTTGTGGCGTGACCGTGTTCTCATAGCCGAGAACCTCGGGGAAGAGTGGCTGATCGTTCTTGATCCGTGCGATGGCGTTGCGCCGGAGCTCGTGACGCAGCGGCACCGACTCCCAGCCGCTCGCCTTCAAAGCTCCGAGTGTGTTCGCGGAAGGGGACTCAGATCTCGACATGCCGCGGACCCTACACGCGGCCCAATCATTGTCCCAGACGACCCGAGGGTGTCGGGCCGGTAGCGTTCATCCATGGATCTGTCGGGGTCGTGGCGCGCCGCGCCGGCGCGCGAGGAGCTACGGCGCACGTTCCACGAACCTGCGCTCGACGACCGCTCCTGGGCCGAGGTGGCGGTCCCTGGCCCCTGGATGGCCGACGACGGGCTCGCCGAGGAGCGCTCGGTGCTGTACCGCCACCGGTTCGAGATGGAACCGGTGACGGAGGGCCGACGGCGATGGCTCCGGCTCGACGGCCTCGCACAACAAGGTGACGTCTGGTTGAACGGGGCCTACGTCGGCAACACCGACGGCTACTTCGTTCCCCACCAATTCGAGGTCACCCACCTCATGGGGCCAGACCGATCGCAAAGCGAGGCGTCCCACCAGCACCTCATCGCCTTGGACATCACCGCCCCGACCTTCGGTGATCCCGACGAACGCACCAATCTGATGGGAGCCATTCTCGACCCCGAGTTGTCGGGGGCGTCGGGCCACAACCCGGGCGGGATCTGGCAGGGCGTGTCACTTCATGACACCGGCATGGCAGCAATACGACACTTCCGCGTGACTTGCATCGAAGCCGGAGAGGTGCGTGCTCGGCTTGCCCTTCGCTGTGTGTTTGACCATCCCGACGGAGGACCGGTCGTGCTCCGCTCTCGCGTGGCCGGTGTCGATCACGAGCTCTGCCATCCGGCTGCGCACGGCGAGAATCGGGTCGAGTGGACGATCGACATTCCCGACCCCGAACGCTGGTGGCCCCACCGTCTCGGTGACCAGCCACTGCACCCACTGTCGTGTGCGTTGGTCGTCGACGACGTCGTCCAGGACCAACGGAGCTGCCACACGGCCTTTCGCGAGGTGAAGATGCAGAACTGGCACCTCCTGGTGAACGATGTCCGGATCTTCGCCAAAGGCGTCGTGATGCTGCCCCAACCAGGTGATGCCTCGATCCGACAGGTACGGGCAGACGTCGAAGCTGCCAAGGCGCTCGGCTTCGACATGATCCGGCTCGTCGCCCACGTCGCACACCCCGAGGTTTACGACGCAGCCGACGAACTCGGAATGCTGATCTGGCAGGAAATGCCGCTGCGAGGAGTCATGGCCCGCAGCGTTCGGGGGCAAGCAGTTCGTCAAGCGCGAGAAATGGTCGATCACCTTTCACACCACCCATCGGTGGCCGTCTGGTGCGCCCACGACGAACCCTTCCGACGACCCGTCAACCCACCGGTGACACCACCCGTCATCGGCCAGCAGCGGCCGTCGTGGAACCGAGCCGTCCTCGACACGTCCGTTCGACGAGTCCTGCAACGAACCGACGGCTCACGCCCGATCGTGATCCACACTGCGGTACCACCCCACCTTCCGCAACTCGACGGCACCACGAGCCACCTGTGGTTCGGCTGGCATGACTCTCGTGCAGCCGACCTCGGCGCAGCGATCGCCCGGACCCCACGAATGGGCCGGTTCGTGACCGCCTTCGGCGCAGCGACCGTCGACCCCGACCTCCCCGAACTCCGGTCTGCTCACTGGCCTGCGCTCGACTGGGGCCGTATCGGCAAGGCGATCGGGGCGCCCACTTCCTCGCTGCACCACCTCGTATCACCCGAACCGGGTTCCGACGGCGCGACCTGGGCGCGGTCCGGTCAGGCCGCACAAGCAGAGTTGTTGCGCATCACGATCGAGACGCTCCGTCGTCTCAAGTACCAGCCAACCGGCGGGTTCTGCGCTTTCTATTTGGCCGATCCCTCGCCCGCAGGTGGATTCGGCATCCTCGACCACGACCGTCGAGCCAAACCGGCGTGGCGTGCCGTCGAGGCGGCGTGCGCCCCGGTGATCGCGGTGGCCGATCCGTTCCCGACCGGTCTCGCCAGCGGGGCCCACCTCGAAGTGGCCATTCACGTCGTCTCTGACCTGCACGACCCGTTGATCGATGCCCGACTCACCAGCACCGTGCAGCACCCCGACGGCTCGACCGAGACCCACCGGCACGGGGGCACGGTCGGGGCCGACACCGTCGAGTACATCTCGACACTGTCGATCATCGTCCGCGGCACCGGCGATCTCGCCCTGACGCTTGACCTCACGGCCAACAGCGCCAACGGTCCGGTGACGGCTCAGAACCGCTACCACGCGACGGTGCTCTGACCCGCTGCGCATCCGCCCGCACGAGTGGGCCGTATCACTGAAAGACCAGTACCGTTGCAGCTCACGCGGCCCATTCACAAGGGCACGAGCTCCACCAAGGAACGACACCAATGGCGCAGACCATCGCCGACCATTCGGTCCCGACTGTCAGGAAGCGGGCACCACAACTGCCCTGGCCCCTCAACCTGTACCAGACGGCTATTGGCAAGAAGTACGCCATGGCCCTCACCGGCATCGGCCTCCTCGGCTTCGTCGTGGTGCACATGATCGGCAACCTCCACCTCTACGAGGGCCCCACGGAGGTCCACGAGTACGCCGAGGCACTCCGTGACCTGGGTGGCCACCTCGTCCCCCGCACCGGCGTGTTGTGGGTCTTGCGACTCGGCCTGATTGCCATGTTCGCCACCCACATCCACGCCGCCTACTCGCTGAGCCGGATGAGCCACAAGGCCGACAAGTCCTACGTCGGCAAACGCGACTTCGTGGCCGCCAACTTCGCGAGCCGCACGATGCGCTGGACCGGACCGATCGTCCTGCTCTACGTGCTCTTCCACCTCGCCGACCTCACGTGGGGCTGGCTGAACGATGACTGGTACGCCGGCGACCCCTACAACAACGTGTACGTGTCGTTGAGCGCGCTTCCAATCGCGATCATTTACATCGTCGCCAACGTCGCATTGGCGGTACACATCTTCCACGGGGCCTGGTCGATGTTCCAGACACTCGGCATCAATAATCCGAAGTACAACGGCATGCGCAAAGGCTTCGCCCGCGGCATCGCCGGCCTGATCCTGATCGGCAACCTGAGCTTTCCGCTCGCCGTGCAGGGTGGCTTGATCGACATCGACAATCACACACCCGGTTCATACGCAATCGATACAGAGGAGAACGGCTGATGGTCACCCTCGACGCCAAGATCCCCGACGGCCCGGTCCAGGACAAATGGGACAACCATAAGTTCTCGGTCAAGCTCGTCAACCCGGCGAACAAGCGAAAATTCGACGTCATCGTCGTGGGAACCGGCCTCGCAGGCGCCTCGGCGGCTGCTTCGCTCGCAGAACTCGGTTACAACGTCAAGGTCTTCACCTTCCACGACTCGCCTCGACGAGCCCACTCGATCGCTGCCCAGGGCGGCATCAACGGTGCGAAGAACTATCGAAACGACGGCGACTCGGTGTATCGCCTCTTCTACGACACGGTGAAGGGCGGCGACTACCGGTCCCGTGAGGCAAACGTCTATCGGCTCGCACAGGTCTCGGTCGACATCATCGACCAATGCGCGGCCCAGGGTGTGCCCTTCGCCCGCGAGTACGGGGGTTTGTTGGCGAACCGCTCGTTCGGTGGAGCCCAGGTAAGTCGAACGTTCTATGCCCGCGGCCAGACCGGCCAGCAGCTCCTGCTCGGGGCATACCAGGCGCTCGCAGGCCAGATCGCTGCCGGAAAGGTCACCCTTTACAACCGTTCCGATGTGCTCGACATCGTCACCAAGGACGGTGCGGCCCGTGGCATCGTGGTTCGCGACATGCTCACCGGTCAGGTGCATGCCCACTCGGCTCATGCCGTCGTGCTGGCCACCGGCGGCTACGGCAACGTGTACTACTTGTCCACCAACGCGATGGCGTCAAACGTCACCGCTGCCTGGCGAGCTCACCGCAAGGGCGCGCTCTTCGCCAACCCCTGCTACTCCCAGATCCACCCGACCTGTATCCCGGCGAGCGACGAGTTCCAGTCGAAGCTGACGCTCATGTCCGAGTCGCTGCGAAACGACGGTCGTATCTGGGTGCCGCGTGACCACGACGAGACCCGCGCCGTGGCCGACATCCCCGAAGACGACCGCTACTACTACCTCGAGGAGAAGTATCCGGCGTTCGGCAACCTCGTGCCGCGAGACGTCGCCAGCCGCAATGCCAAGACCGTTGTCGACGAGGGTCGCGGCGTCGGCCCGCTCAAGAACGGCGTCTACCTCGATTTTGCCGCGGCGATCGCTCGCGACGGCGAACAGGCGGTGCGGGAGCGGTACGGCAACCTCTTCCAGATGTACGAGCGCATCACCGGTGAGGACCCGTACTCGGTTCCCATGCGGATCTACCCCGCCATCCACTACACGATGGGCGGCCTATGGGTCGACTACAACCTCATGACCACCGTGCCGGGTCTTTACGCTCTCGGGGAAGCCAACTTCTCCGACCACGGCGCCAATCGACTCGGGGCGTCCGCGCTCATGCAGGGGCTGGCCGACGGTTACTTCGTGCTGCCGTACACCATCGGCGACTACCTGGCTCCAAAGCTCGGCGAGGCGGCTCTCTCCACCGACGACCCTGCCTTCACCGACGCGATCCAAGCGGTCGATAACCGGACTCGTCGTTGGACCTCCAAGAAGGGCGGAACCCACGGCGTCGAGTACTACCACCGCGAGCTCGGAAAGATCGTCTGGGAGTACTGCGGCATGGCTCGCAACGAAGCTGGCCTCGAAAAGGCCCTGTCGGAGATCCCCGCCTTGCGGGAGGAATTCCGAAAGAACGTCAAGGTGCTCGGCTCCCCCGACGGCATCAACACGATGCTTGAGAAGGTGAACCGCGTCGATGACTTCATGGAGTTCGCCGAGCTCAAGGCTCGCGACGCCCTGCACCGCGCCGAGAGCTGCGGCGGCCACTTCCGCGAGGAGTCCCAGACCGAGGAAGGTGAGGCGCTGCGCGACGACGAGAACTTCGCCTATGTCGGGGCCTGGGAATGGAACGGCGACGACCAGGCCCAGACCCTCCACAAGGAGGCACTCAACTTCGAGAACGTGGCGCTTACCCAGCGCTCGTACAAGTGAGGAGCACGAGATGAGCAAGACGCTGAACCTCAAGCTGAAGATCTGGCGCCAAAGCGGTCCGCACGCCCAAGGTGCATTCCTCGAAGTCGACGCCAACGACATCCCCGAGGACGCGTCATTCCTCGAGATGCTCGACATCGTCAACGAGCGTCTGATCGCCGACGATGTCGAACCGATCACGTTCGGACACGACTGCCGCGAAGGCATCTGCGGCACGTGTGGCGTCATGATCAATGGCCAGGCACACGGCCCCGAAAAAGCCACGACGACCTGTCAGTTACACATGCGCAAGTTCAACGACGGCGACCAGATCGTGGTCGAACCGTGGAAGGCAACGTCCTTCCCGGTGCTGAAAGACCTAATGGTCGACCGCCGAGCGTTCGACCGCATCGTTGAAGCCGGTGGCTACATCTCAGCACCCACCGGCACTGCGCCCGATGCCAACGAAATCCCCATTCCGAAAGAGGTTGCCGACTCCTCCATGGACGCAGCCGCCTGCATCGGCTGTGGGGCCTGCGTCGCAGCCTGCCCGAACTCGGCAGCCCAACTGTTCACGTCGGCCAAGCTCCACCATCTCAACGTGCTGCCCCAGGGTCAGCCCGAACGGTGGAGGCGCACCGAGGCCATGGTCGAGACCATGGAGGAGTTCTTCGGTTCGTGCACCAACCACGGCGAATGCCACGAGGCGTGCCCGAAGGAGATCTCGCTCGACTTCATCGCGTTCATGAACCGCGATTACGTCAGAGCGAAGATCACGAACCGTTCGCTCGCGAGCCAGTAGTCAACCCCGAGTCTGATACTCACAGTCGGGGTGCCAGCCCCGGCATGGCATGTCGTCGGCCAGTCAAGCGCACCGGTATCGGTGCGTGATAGCCAGTGCACCATGACCGATCAGCAGATGAACGGCGCCCAGGCGCTCGTCAAAGCACTCACCGACTCCCACGTCGACGTGTGCTTCGCGAACCCGGGGACGTCGGAGATGCACTTCGTAGCCGCGCTCGACACGAACCCACAGATGCGGTGTGTGCTCGGCCTGTTCGAAGGTGTGGTCACGGGCGCAGCCGACGGGTACGCCCGCATGGCCGGCAGGCCTGCCGCAACACTGCTGCACACCGGCCCGGGCCTGGCCAACGGTTTGGCCAACATCCACAACGCCAAGAAGGCACGAACGCCGATGGTCAACATCATCGGTGACCACGCGACCTACCACCGCCGGTTCGATGCCCCCCTTTCTGCTGACGTCGAGGGCATCGCCACCCCGATGTCGCACTGGGTCGGCAACGCCGACACCGCCGATGAAGTCGCCGCTATGGGCGCAGCTGCGATCGAGGCATCGATGGTCGCACCCGGCCAGGTCGCCAGCTTGATCCTGCCGGCCGACACGGCATGGAACCCGACAACGGTCACTGCGGTTGCTGATCTCTCCAAGGTGCCAGCGCCCGACGCGCCCGACGAGAAGGCGATCGACTCGGCTGCCGCAGCCATCACATCCGGTGCAAGCTGCACACTCGTACTTGGCGGCAACATCACCGAGGAGCGGGCCCGGCTCGCGAGTCAGCTGGCGGCCGGAACCGGTACCCGAGTGTTCTGTTCGACGTGGGCGCCCCGCCAAGAAAGCGGTGCGGGCCGCTCACCAGTAGCCCGCCTCCAATACTTCGGCGAGATGGCGGCTCAGCAGCTCGAGGGCACCGAACATCTGATCATCATCGGGGGGCATCCGCCCATCACGTTCTTCGCCTACCCCGACAAGCCAAACGAGCTCACCCCCGATGGTGCGACCGTTCATCAAATCTGCGAGATCATCGGCGACATCGATGGTGCGCTCGTTGCGTTGGTCGAACGAGCGGGAGCAGGTGGCGCGGTACCGAAGATCCTCGAGCTAGACCGGCCGTCGCTCCCCGAAGGTGCACTCGACTCGATCGCGGTTGGGCGAGCGATGGCCCACCTCATGCCCGACAACGCCGTGGTGGTCAACGAGGCCGGCACGGCAGGTGGGGGCTACCAGAGTGCCCTCCGAGGGACCCCGGCCTTCTCGCTGCTCGCGCTTACGGGCGGCTCGATCGGCTACGGCCTTCCGGCCGCGACTGGCGCCGCCATCGCCTGCCCCGACCAGCGCGTCTTCGCAATGCAGGCCGACGGCGGCGGCATGTACACCGTGCAGGCGCTCTGGACGCAGGCCCGAGAGGGACTCGACGTCACCAACGTGATCTTCAACAACGGCAAGTACGCGATCCTGCAGTTCGAGTTCGACCGAGTTGGTGCTCACTCACCGGGGCCAAAGGCGATGAGCATGCTCGACCTCACCAACCCCGCCCTCGACTGGGTGTCGCTCGCCACCGGGATGGGCGTCCCGGCTGAACGGGCAACGACAGCAAGCGAGTTCAACGCCGCGCTGGAGAAGAGCATCGCCACTCCGGGACCCACCCTCATCGAGGTGATGATCTGAGTCACGAGCACCGACCGGTTGGAACCGGCGGTTGTTTCTCGAAAAGGTTCAGTGTCGTCGGGCGTGCGCGAGGTGATGGAGAAGCGACGGCGCGAGCTCCTCAAGAAATGCTGCCGGTGCTTCGTGGCCGAGTCGATCAATCTCTTTGTAAACGGCACCATCGATGCCGAGGGCGAGGGCCCGCCCGTGCGCGATCGGCAGAACCGGATCGGCGGTGCCGTGTACCACCATCGTCGGCTGCTGGATCTCACCGAGGCGTTCGAGCCGAGACGGCGACGCAAAGACCGCAACCCCGTGTCCGGAGTCGGGTGACCACCCGGTACGCAGTTGCGCGTCGGCCAACACAACTTCTGTGTCCAGATCGAGTGGATACGCCGTCCCGGCCATCCACTCGATGAGCTCGACGAGCCACGCCACCCGTCCGGTGTGGTCGTCGGGCGGGCCGGTGTAACGATGCCGCATCATCTTGTCGACAAATCCTTCGTCGGGCCCGGGAAGGCTGTCGTCATCGACCCCCGGTGAGGTCGACAACAAGGTGAGTGACGCAGCACGGTCTGCATACTCAAGCGCCACTACCTGAGCGACCATGCCCCCCATCGAGTGACCGATGAGGTGGGGCGATGCGATCTCCAGTCGGTCGAGTAGGCCGATGAGGTCAGTAGCGAGATCGGCGAGCAGATAGCCAGCTTCTGAGCCAAGCGAGGTCGACCGTCCGCAGTCTCGGTGGTCGTAGCGAATCACGCGGTGACCGGCAGCCACGAGCCGATCGACGAAGGTGGGCGCCCACCGAAACCCCGGGCTATCGGCGGCGGCGAGGAGCACAACGGGATCTCCGGCGACCGGGCCGACGTCGTCAACCCACAAGTCGACCGGACCGACATCAATGAGGCGCCCTCGGTGTGCGTCACGTGCCGCGTCCGTCATCGCACCCGAAGGTACAGTCGGCCGCCGTGTTCCCCAAGATCGCAGCCCAGCTCGCCCGCGGATTTCTGATGGGAGCCGCCGACATCGTTCCCGGTGTCTCGGGGGGAACGGTTGCGCTCGTCCTCGGGATCTACGACAAGCTCATCGACACGGTTCGTTCCGGTTCCCGTGCCCTCGGCATGCTTCTCAAAGGTGACCTGCGAGGGTTCTGGAAGCGAGCGAGGTCGATCGACTGGCTGTTCCTGACCCCCCTGCTTGCCGGTGTGGGTGTCGCTATCGTCTCCCTCGCCTCGATCATCGAGACGCAACTTCGCGAGACTCCTGAGGAGATGGCTGGGCTGTTCTTCGGCCTCGTCGGGGGCTCGGTGGCCGTTGCGCAACGCATGCTGACAAAGCGGCGCACCGAACATGTCATCATCGTGACTGCGATCGGTGTCATTACCTTTTGGCTGCTCGGCTTTCAGTCAGGGCCGGTCACCGACCCGAGCCCGCTCATGCTCGCCGGTGCCGGGGCACTCGCGATCTGCGCCATGATCCTGCCCGGTATCTCCGGCTCGTTCATCCTTTTGATGATGGGGATGTACACGGCCGTGCTCGGCGCCGTCCACGATCGAGTGTTCGTCGACCTGGCACTCATCGGCGTCGGTGCGGTCCTTGGCCTGGCAATCTTCTCATCGCTGTTGGGGTGGGTGCTCGATCGCCAGTTCAACCGGGTCATGGCGGCCCTCATCGGCCTGATGCTGGGATCGCTGCGCGTGCTCTGGCCGTGGCCGAACGGTGTCGGGATCATCGCGGAGGACGAATCCGAGGTGATCGACGGAACGGCGCTCGAATGGCCTGCCGACCTCGAGGCATTCACCGGGCCGTCCGTCCTCGCCGTTGTGGGTTTCGGTCTGGTGATGGCGACCACCCAAATCGGCAGCCGACGGGGCACCTGATCCGACCCTCTGCTACTCCGACAGTTCCACCCACCCCGGCCGATTCCCTCCCACCCAGCCTCGAATCTCCGGTGTGGGCTGCCCTGGCCACAGCACCGAGATTCGTGTCTCGGTCTCGAATCCCGGTGGAAGGGGTGTGAGGCGCGGCCAACGACCGTCCCAGCGTCGACGCCGCACACCGACGGCATCGACCTCGTACTCGCTCGACCCCACGAGCACTTCGCCGCGGAACGTGATGTCGTGTTCGAATCCCTCACCTTCGTCATTGGGGGCCATCGCCGCTTCAACGTCGATATCGAGTCCCACTGGCGTTCGGTCACCGAAGGTTTCCGGTGTCACCATCACTGTTGGATCGACCGCTATCCCGAACGCTTCAAGGCCGACCGTCCACTGCTCGATCGGTGTTTCACACACGAAATCGGTCCAGATGCCGGGCGCGCGAAACTCCCACGCATTGGACACAAGGGGCAGTTCGTAGTCGAGGATGACGACCGGCGATGCCCCACGCTCGTGCACAACGGCGAGGAACCATGACGCACCCACGGTTGGGCGGACCGCAACACGCAGCAAACCGGCGACCCCGGCCCGCTTGTCAACCCACTCGATGTCCATCATGTCGTCGAGACCAGGGTGAGGGCGGCCGGGGTCGAATGCCTCGGTATCGATCACCGGTCGGTCCTCGGGCTGCGATCGGCGACAACGACGATCGATCCGGCCAATCGGTCGTGAAGGCCCCGGCCCGTCGCCGGAAGGGTGAGGCTGGCAAGGAGGAACAGCAACAACGCGCCACCGTAGGCCCCGAAGGCCACCGGTGCCCCGTAGAGCACGAGCGTGCGAGCGAGAACACGGGGCCACGGGAGCGAACCGCGCCGTTCCGACGAGACGAGACGCAGGCCGAACAATGCCTTTCCGAGCGTGGCGCCCTTGGTGGCGACGGGAACAACCTCGTACAAACCGATCACGATGATCGTCAAGAGGAGTGGGCGGGCCTCGCTGAGATCAACCTGCAGCGGTCGCTTCCCCCACGGATCGCCACCCAGTAGCCGCTGGTCGATCTCGACCAGTACGAAGAAAAGCACCCATAGGAGCGTCACGATGTCGAGGATCCGGGCGCCCAGCCGGTGGCTGAGCTTCGCTGGGGGTCTGCGTTCCGGTCCCACGTCGCCGAGGCTAGGGCCAGGCGCCATAGCCTGACCATGTGACCATCTTTCTCTCCGACGAGTGGTTCGACGAGATGGCGGCCGCAGCAGCAGCCGTCCAGCCCCCGGCCGACGTCGAGCTCAAGATCGAACAGGAGATCATCGACGGTGAGTCATGGACCGTGCGGATCAGCGCTGGCACCGCCGAGTTTCAACGTGGCGGGTCCGACGAGGCCGACTTCCGGGTCATCACCGACGCCCAAACCGCCGAGGGGATCCGCAACGGAACTGTGTCGGCACAACGCGCCTTTCTCGACGGTCGTCTCCGTATCGGCGGCGACATCACCGCGCTGATCGAGCACCGCGACGTGTTGGCCGGCCTCGCCCTGGGCGCGCTGTGACCGCAGCTACTTGAGGAACCTACTCGTCGTGTTGTCAGCCAAGACGTTGCCGTCGGTCTGACAGGTCGGACAGTACGCGACGGTGTAGCGACGGTATTCGACCGATCGGATCTCGTCATCGCAGGCCCTACAGCCGAAGCCGATGCGATGATGCACGAGATTCGGCCGATCGGCAGACCGGCCGATGTCGTCGAGGGTGCGTTCGTGCTCGATCGAGGCGGCGACGACAGATTGCATCGCCACATGCAGACGGTCGATCTGACCGGCGGCGAGCTTGGAGGTCATTGCGAACGGACTGAGCTTCGCAGCATGCAGGATCTCGTTGGCGAGAAAGCGACCGACCCCTGCGATGTGGCGTTGGCGACGGAGGAAGCCGTGGATTCGGGCGTTTTCCTCGTGCAGGATGTCGGTGAGCTGCTCGCGAGTGACCGTGTCAACATCAGGGCCGAGCCCGGCAAGCGGATCAACCCCTTCTGTCTCGCCGCGAACCAACCACACGCCGACGTTGTGCTCGGTGCCTGACTCGGTGAGGAGCAGCGCATCGCCATTGGCGAACTCCCAGTGGGCCATACCGCCACGCGGCTTCTTCGCCCTCGTGGGGTCGGAGCGGAGTCGCCCGCCCTGCATCAGATGTACGAGGAACGTGAGCTCGTCATCGAAGTGCAGCGTCAGATACTTTCCCCGCCGCCCGGCGCCCGTGAGGGTGAGCCCACACGCGTCGATCGGTTTCGGATCGAAGGTCTTGAGCACAGTGAGATGCAGCGGCCGAAAGGCCGTCAGTTTCGCGCCAGTGAAACGAGCTGCCAGCCGCTCGGCATGCGCTGTGATCTCTGGCAGCTCCGGCACCGGCTCAGATCAGGCCAAGCCCTGCAACCGTGTCGCGTTCTTCGACCAGCTCGGCAACAGTTGCGTCGATGCGACCCTGCGAGAAGCCGTCGATGTCGAGGCCGTCCACAACGGAGTACTCACCGCCCGAGCACGTGACCGGGAACGACGACATGATCCCCTCGGGTACGCCGTAGCTGCCATCGGACGGGATGGCCATGGAGACCCAGTCGCCAGAGGGGGTCCCGAGCACCCAATCATGGACGTGATCGACTGCCGCCGAGGCAGCCGATGCAGCCGACGAGAGGCCGCGAGCTTCGATGATCGCCGCACCGCGCTGCTGCACGGTGGGAATGAAGGTGTTCTCGAGCCACTCCTGATCGCCGACCACATCCGCCGCGTTCGCGCCGTTGACGTTGCAATGGAAGATGTCGGGATACTGGGTTGCGGAGTGGTTGCCCCAGATCGTCATGTTGGTGATGTCGTTGACCGTGACGTTGAGCTTCTGGGCGAGCTGTGCCTTGGCCCGGTTGTGATCGAGCCGAGTCATGGCAGTGAACCGGTCGTCGGGAACGTCAGGCGCGTTGTTCATTGCGATCAGCGAGTTCGTGTTCGCCGGATTGCCGACCACCAACACCTTGATGTCATCGGCAGCGTTGTTGTTGATGGCCTTGCCCTGGGCGGTGAAGATCGCACCGTTGGCTTCGAGGAGATCCTTGCGCTCCATACCCTTCGAGCGAGGACGCGAGCCGACCAGCATTGCGATGTTGGCGCCCGCAAACGCCGCGTTCGGATCGTCACTCAGCGTCATACCGGCGAGCAACGGAAACGCGCCGTCGTCGAGTTCCATCGCAACGCCCTCGAGGGCGCCCATGGCGGGCGGGATCTCCAGCAGCTGCAGGATCACTGGCTGGTTGGGGCCGAGCATCGAGCCGCTGGCGATCCGGAAGAGGAGGCTGTAGCCGATCTGGCCGGCAGCGCCGGTGACAGCAACGCGAACTGGGGATGTCATGAGCATTCTCCGCGGAGGTGAGCCGAACTGCAGAGACGCTACCAGCCCCTCTGTAGCCCCCCACTGGGTCAAGGCACCCCACTAGGGCGTTAGGCCCATTTTGGTTTTGTCCCAGCGTCAGCAGCCGATAACTGAGGGGTGTCGGACTATCTTCCTGTTCCCACGGACGTCGCCGCGATGCTCCCCGACCCCGTCGTCGTCGTCGACCCGGTCGGCACGATCGTCTGGGCCAACGATGCGGCCGCAGACTTGACCGGTCTCGTCGTGGCCGAGTGGATCGGACGATCTGTCTTCGACCTCCTGCACCCCGATGATCATGCGACCACGATGAGCGCGTTCACCACCGTTGGGGGAAAGGGCCTCGGAAGTCTCGTCGATGTGCGATTCAGGGATGCTGCCGGTAACTGGCGGGCCTGTGAGACACGCGGACGCTCCATCCCGGGAGGCGCATGGCCCGGGGTCGACGAGGCGATCGTGATCGGCGTTCGCGACGTCGCCGATCGCCACGCCCTCGAACTGGGGGGTGGCGACACCGATCGACTCCGCGCCATCGTGCACCACGCTCGGGCGATCCTCGCTTCCCTTGACCCGCACGGCAACATCATCTCGATCAACAGCGAAATCACGCGGGTCCTCGGTATCGACAGCGAAGACATCGTGGGCGGGTCCTTCGGCGACCTCCTAGTCGCTGAAGATCGACAACGCTTCTGCGACACGCTCAACGGCATGGGGCCCCTTGAACGAATCGGGGTGCGTGCCAGCAGTGCCAACGGCGGCCACGTCTTCCTCGAAATCAACCTGACCGATCTACGAGACGACGGCTTGGTCCGCGGGTTCACGCTCAGCGCGACCGACGTCACCGATCTGAAGAACACGCAGCGGGCACTGCGTCACATGGCCGACCACGACGCACTCACCGGACTGCTGAACCGCCGCTCGCTGCTCAGCGAACTCGACCGCCTCGTCGACGGCGGCTACGAGGACGAGACCGTCATTCTCTTCTGCGATCTCGACGGCTTCAAGGCAGTCAACGACCGCATCGGGCACGCAGCCGGCGACTCGGCCCTGGTTGAGGTCGCCCGACGCCTCGAGCGCTCGATCCGTCCCGGCGACCTCATCGGGAGGCTCGGTGGTGATGAGTTCGTCGTCGTTCTTCCTCGTTGTTCCCAGCAAGAAGCCGAGCGCATCTCGGCGACCATCCGCGCTGCGCTGATCGAGCCCATCGTTGCCACAAATCACGTCGTCGAGCTTGATGTCAGCATCGGCTGTGCGACATCGGGTGACTCACCGACTGCGGCTCGGCTGCTCGCAACCGCCGACGACGCCATGTATGCGGTGAAGCGAACCCGAAACAACACTCGTTGACACTCACATCAACGACGTCGGCGGCCGATTGGTTGGAGTGGCTGATCCCCCCGCCCTCGACGCTGCCTGGGAACGACGGCTCCGTCGCTACCCGATCCTGCTCCTTGGCTCGCTGGCCCTGACGTTCGTGATCGTGATCGTGGCAGATGGCGGCTCATCGACTGCATCGGGACGGCTCGGCGGCGACTTCCCGGCGTTCTTTGGCGCCGGCACAATCGTGGCCGATGGTGACATCGATTCCCTCTACGACCCGGCAACCCAAGCAGCGGCGCAGGTTGGCCTCCTCGGCGAAGAGTCCGGCTTCATCATGTACCCCTACGCGCCGTACGTCGCCGCCGCGTACCAGCCGCTGGCCGCGCTTCCGTACCGACTTGCGTACGTGGTGCACACCAGCTTGATGATCGGAGCCTTCGTTACTGCCCTTGCGCTGATCCGGCCGATGGTACCGATCGTGGGGCGACGGTTCGGCGCCACGGTTGGCGCAGTCATCACCGCCTACCCAGTGTTCGTCGGTGTTACCGGTGGGCAAAACACCGCTCTCTCGATGCTGTTGATCGCGGTTGCATGGCGGTGCTGGCACGACGACCGCGACGGGCTCGCCGGGATCGCCCTGTCAGTCCTGCTCTTTCGTCCGCAGTACGCACTCCCCCTGATTGGGCTCGCCATGCTCGACCGACGGTGGCGAACCGTCGCGATGGCTGTTGCAGGAGCGACGGTCGTGTGGAGCATCAATGCCGTGCTGTTCGGAATCGGCTGGCTGACATCCTGGCTTCGCCAGGTCGAACCCCTGCTCGAACGAGATGCCGAGATCAACGCCGCAAATGAGATCGCACCGATTGGCGTGCTCCAAGCGATCACAGGAACTGAGTCGACTGCTGCACTACTCATCGGGGGTGTGGTCTCCGCTGCCCTTGCGCTCGGGTTCGCGTGGCTGTGGTGGCGCCGCCCGGTCGAGCTGACCGAGCGGATGGCGATCACCACCGCGGGCCTCATGCTGCTCGGACCCCATGCGATCTTCTACGACACCGCCCTGCTCGCCTTCACGACCCTGGTCCTGCTTGATCGTCGGCTCATCGACGGCCGGGCAACGTTGCTGATCTGGCTTGGCGGGACGATCCACCTCGCCAAGACGATTGCTGACGTCAGCCCGCTGAGTCTCGTGATTTTTGCGGTGCTCGGCGTGGCCACCTTGCGTCTGCTGCGGCCGACGGATCACGCAACTGACGGGTCGGACCGGGTGTTGCCGATCCACGATTCGTAAAGCGTCGCGTAGATCCCAGGCTGCGCTACCAGTTCGTCGTGCGAACCGACCTGTACGACCTTGCCTGCGTCGAAGACAACCACCAGGTCGGCGCGCTCTGCGGTCGAAAGACGGTGGGCGATAGACACCATGGTTCGACCCCCGGCGAGCCGGTCGAGCGCAGACGCCAGTGCCTCTTCGGTCTCGGGGTCGACAGCCGACGTTGCCTCGTCGAGAAGCAGTAGCCCCGGGTCGGCAACCTGCGCACGCGCCAGCGCGACGAGTTGTCGCTCACCGACCGACAGGCGTCCCCCCCGTTCGCCGACCACCGTGTCGAGCCCCTCGGGTAGGCCCTCGACCCAGCCGCGCAAACCGAGCTCATCGATCGCCTGCTCAACATCGGAGTCGGTGGCATCGTCGCGACCGAATCGGATGTTGCTACGAATCGTGGTGTCGAACAGG
>Ga0222718_10000375_pt1 | contig 47368 bp, 72 predicted proteins | sample C33_27DmetaG_FD_165045 | JGI IMG/M metagenome (GOLD analysis project Ga0222718, IMG submission 165045) | Estuarine water microbial communities from San Francisco Bay, California, United States - C33_27D | ecosystem: Environmental > Aquatic > Marine > Unclassified | place: USA: California...
AGTTGTAAGATCATACTGATATATAAACCCTTGTGTAGAACCATAGCTATACAAAGCAATATACATACGAGTACCACTATCTTCAATGGTTATATTGCTTGCATTAAAGTTAGTGTGAGCATTATAAGGATCATCATCTGCATTAGGTCCGTTGATAGCGGTGTCACCACTTGCTGTAGGTGAAAAACTTAATTTAGGTAAAGATAAGAAAGTTCTGCTATCAAAATCAATAGCATCATAAGGGGCGGGTCCACCCGAGGAGATACCATGACCGAAGCCTCTAGCTGACCCCCCTCCAAAGGAGGCCAGCATAGGTGCGTAAAGTGGTTTATTTTTATTTTTCCATAACATCTAACTTTTCCTTATGCATACTGAGAAAGACTTGCTAATACTGTAAATGTAGCGTCTGCTGTTTTAATAATAGTAAAGGTGTAAGCATCAATACCGCTTGCATTACCCCCTGTAGGTGCCGAACCACCTAACCATTTTGGCGTGACCGCTGTTCCGTCAACTTGATAAGCATTAAAGTAATAAGCGGTAGTACCTTGGGTAGAAAGAACACTAACAGTTACCGATTGCCCTACAGAAAGAGTAGAGTTTACACTTGTAAAATTAATTGTTCGGTTTGCAGTTTGATTTGTTGTTAAGTGAAATACTCCCGCTGATGTAATGCCGACATCAAGAGTTCCAGATGTTGTTGTATTATCAAATATTCTCTCAACTACTTCCTCAATATCTAACGTACCATCTACTGTTAAGCCACCAAAGGTAGGAGTGCTTGCAGTACCTAACCCCAGTGAGTTCTTAAAGCCTGTCGCATTGTTTTTGCGTAAGTAGTTGTCTGTTGATGAATAGAATACGGTGTCTGAACTGCGGGTAGTTGCCGAATGCGTCATATTTAGGTATGACGAAATTCCATACCTCATATACAGATCGCCACTACTGTCTCGTGCTGCTAGTGTATTTCCGTTACTGCCTGTACTTGCCTGATAGCCATCAGTTGTATCAGCATCTAGGCCACTGCCAGAGCCGTCGTTGCCAGAGTGCCAGATTGTATTGTTAGTACCGCTGGTTCCAAGACGAACGATTAAATCACTATCTTGGGTAAAGCCTAGCTTGCCAAGCTCACCTGCAGTGTTGCTATATTTTATAACGGAATAGTAATTCCCACCACTCCGCTTTATCTCTAATTGTTCTGCAAAGTTAGCCGCCGCTAAAGTAATTGTACCTGTAGCGGTATCATTTGCATCACTGCGCAAGAAACTAGAACCCTCGACGCCATCCAACAAGTCAGCATCTAAACCAGAGCCAGCACCGTCATTGCCATCTGTCCAAATCTTGTTGTTGTAACCAGTTGACGAAGTACTTGCGTATAAATGACTTCCGTCATTCAGCAGCCAACGTTCATTTGTGGTATTAAATGATGAGGTGGATGTAGTTCCAACCGCAAGCATTATCGGACCTGTCCGTTGAAAACCCCCTACCTGAAGTTTAGCACTACTTCCGGCACTTATCGGAGAACCAAATACAATTTTACCTGTCGCCGTATCGTCAGCATCACTACGCAAGAAGCTGCTGGCGTGAATACCGTCAACGGTGTCTGCATCTAGGCCAGAACCAGCACCGTCATTGCCAGCATGGAATACTTTGTTTCCATTGATCGTTACATTGTCATTGCTACCAACCTTCATGGCAATGACGTTCCAATCATTTGCAGACCCAGAACCACCAACATAAAGTGTTTGCGTGTTGTCATTTGTCGGCCTGATGTAAGTTGTGCCTCTTTGACTATCTATGCCATAGCCAGCATAGTAGACATTTGTAGTCTCTACCCCATAAACGACTTTTACACCACTGTCGTTATCAACTGTAAGCATACCTGTTGTTGTATCATCAGCATCACTACGCAAGAACTGTGAACTTGTTAAGCCTACAATATCAGCTACAGTGCGAGAAGTAGTGCCATCAGATAAACTGCCAGAGAGGTATAGGTCTTTCCAACGATAATTGCTTACACCTAAATCAAAATAATTATTATTCCAAGGTTTTATATTTGCTTGTGACCATAAATTGTTATTGGCATTTGAAGTTCCATTGTTTGTTTGTAGGTGCATATTTGTTGCTGCTGACACTATTTCTAAAGTAGTACCATTGCACTCAATACCTCCTACCAAAGAGCTATTGTTGTAAAAGTTAATGAACCCATTATTTGTAGCTCCAGAGGGCTTAGATAACCACAGGTTAGCATTGTCGCCACGTTGGATGTACTGAGAAGCACCTGCGATTACCGTGCCATCTTGCGACCCTGCACCAATAGACTGTCCATTGTTAACAGTAGTTCCCACCAACAGACTGCCGCTGCTGTCGATGCGCATGCGCTCCGCCGCAGGTGAAACACCGTTTGTTCTTGTGGAAAAAGTTAACGCACCGTCATAGTTACCACTTGTGCCATTTTCCTTGATCCCTTTTATAGTTCCAAACACATATTGCGAATTTGATCCAGTAGCAGCCTCACCAGAAAGCTGAATAACGCCGCCAACACCTGCCGCCATGTTAGTTGTATCATTAATTCGTACATGAGCGTTTTCACCTGCACTGCTCACGCCTGCCGCTTCTATGTTGAGAGAAGTTGTAGGCGAACTCGTCCCAATCCCAACAAGACCAGCGTTTGTAATGTACAATCGGTCTGTGAAAGTTGCAGCCGTATCAGCGGTTCCACTAGGGGCTGTTGAAAAGTAAATGTTACCTTGATACTGAACTATCCTCGTGGCTTCATTTGTTTCCATGTATTTGAAAACACCATCAGACGATCGATATTGGTTAGCTGAAAGTATTACAACATCATCTGTCGAATTGTAATTCTCAAGTGCGCCCATGCCGCCAAACTGAATAACGCCTGTGCTATTGGAGTGCCATGTTTTAGGTGAGGTGTTGCCAACAGAAAGAACGCCGCCAGACGATATGCGCATACGTTCAATAGTGCCAGTAGTAAACAACAAGGTATTAGCTATAGTACCTGTACTATCAAAGCCAACAATCTTTGTTTGATCACTTACATCACCAAAGTGTATAACACCTGCGTTAGCACCTGTATCAACTTTCAAATCGCCAACTACTACTAAAGCCTCATCTGGCGAAGTCGTCCCAATTCCGACATTGCCACTGTCGTCAATGCGCATACGTTCAGCGGATAATGTACGGAACGTCATGCTGTCTGTGCCATGATCGTATTGAACCATACCCCTATATTGTTCTACACCCGATGTTCCATCAGCAAAATAAATAGTACCAAAGCCAGTGGAAGCGGTTGAAATCGTGATTCCATTGTTTCCAGAAGTAGTTCCGACTACAAGATTATTACCATTAGTATTATAACTACTAGGATTTGTGTTCCCAATCCCGACATTACCGCTGCCATCTATAAGTACATCTGTTCTGCCGTCTGTTTCATTTCTAATCCGCAAACCGCTTTCAGATAGTTCAATGTCCATTGTGTCGTAGCTATCACGCTCAAAACGCAACCCATTACCACCAGAGCCTTGATCTAAATGCAGTAAAGAAGCTGGCGAACCAGTCCCAATCCCCAAAAACTCCGCATTTGCATCCCAGAAGAACTTGGCAGTCGTGCCTGTGTCCTCGTAGAAGCTGATGTCGCCAGATGAGTGATTAATACGCAATCTTTCTGTAAATGACGAAAACGCATCATTTGTTGTAAAGATTTTGAAAACACCGCCACTTGTAGTTAAATAGCTGTTTACATCTGTTGTATCAGTTTCATTAATCAGTAAACCAGTAGATACACCTTGTATTTTAGCAAGGCCATCCACAGTTAGCCCATCAGTGGTTAACGTTCCTGTAATATCAGCGCCTGTGGAGGTGGTGGTAAACTTGAGTGCGTTGTTGTGATTTAATTGCACTGCGCCAGCAACGTTAAATGACGCAGATGTTTTAGAAGCATCTACATTGGCAATTTTTATAAACTGATAGCCTTGGATATTAATTCCACCAGTTCCATTATCTAAAATATAACTTTCTGACCCATCGTGGTAAATCTGTAGGTCATTGCTATTACCAAATGATAAAACTTCATTATCAGCAAAGTCTACATTAAAAGTAGTACCATCGAGAGTTAATCCTGTACCCGCACTATAAACAGCTGTTTCAGCAATTTGCTCAAAAGTAATATTAGTAGTACCAAACGTAATAGTACCACTAGCGTTCATTACATACAGTTCACCTGCACCAGTATCACCTTCTTTTACAAAGAAAGCGTCACCTTCACCAAAGGCATCAGGATCAGAGGCACCATAAGAGTCTGCATCAGTAGCACGAGTAAGAACCCAGTTAGTTGACGCAGTACCTACGGTGGTAACAGTATAAATGCCGTTTTGAGTTTGATCTGTTTGTTGATACAAAAGTACACGATCACTTAAACTAAGAGCAATACCATCAATAGTAATAGCCTCTTGAGTACCTGAGTTAGTTAGTGTAGCACCAACCCCGTTTGTACCATTATTATAGGTAGCACTTAAGTTAGTTGGAGACTCAACTCTTACAGGCGCATGATAGTGAATACCTGCTGCTGCAATAGTATCTACATACTCTTTAGTAGCTGCATGTAAAGCAGATGTCGGGTCAGCATTAAGGGTAAGGAACCCTGTCATAGTCCCACCAGACTTAGGTAAGGCTGCAGTAGCTACTGTAGAAACATTTGCTACATCTACACCGTCTACTGTGCCTGATAGACTGATATTTCCTGTAATATTAATATTACCTGTGCCAGTAATATCATTTCCATTTAAACTTAAGTCTCCACCAAGTTCAGGAGTTGTATCTTCAATAACGTTAGAAAGTGCCTGTCCTAAAGTAAAGGCTGCTTGTTGCCAGTTTGTACCGTCATAAACATACAGTTGATTGCCTGTTGTGTTCCAATAAAGCGCACCTGTTAAAAGAGCATTTCCATCGTTATCAGTAGTAGGTGTTGAAGACTTAGAACCTAAGTAACGATCATCAAAAGCATCATAACTAGCTGCAGCATTAGTTGCCGAGGTAGCTGCACTAGTTGCACTAGAAGCTGCTGCTATAGCACTTGAAGCTGCGTTACTTTCTGAAGTTGAAGCATTGCTTTCTGAAGTACTTGCATTACTTGCAGAAGTGGCTGCGTTAGTTTCAGAAGTACTTGCATTACTTTCAGAGGTAGCTGCCGCTGAAGCTGAAGACGCTGCTGCTGTTGCAGAGCTTGCCGCCGCTGTGGCACTAGTAGAAGCATTTGACTCACTTGTTGAAGCATTACTTTCACTGGTTGCAGCATTACTTTCAGAAGTAGCTGCATTAGATGCTGAAGTAGCCGCTGCAGTAGCTGAACTGGCTGCATTAGTAGCTGATGTAGAAGCATTACTTTCAGAAGTAGCTGCAGCAGTAGCACTTGAAGCTGCACTAGTAGCCGAAGTGGCTGCGTTAGTTTCAGAAGTACTCGCATTAGACTCTGAAGTAGCCGCTGCACTGGCAGAGCTTGCAGCTGCCGTTGCTGAAGATGCCGCAGCAGTAGCACTTGAGGCTGCATTAGTTTCAGAAGTTCCTGCGTTAGATTCTGAGGTAGCCGCATTAGTAGCTGAAGTAGCAGCATTAGTTTCTGAGGTTGAGGCTGCACTTTCACTAGAAGCCGCATTACTTTCTGAAGTTGCTGCGTTAGTAGCCGATGTAGCTGCAGCAGTAGCACTAGTAGAGGCGTTACTTGCAGAAGTATTTGCGTTAGATTCTGAAGTACTTGCATTAGACTCTGAAGTTGAGGCAGCACTAGCAGAACTAGCGGCTGCAGTTGCAGAGCTTGCAGCATTTGTTTCTGAAGTTGCTGCATTAGTTTCTGACGTTGCTGCATCAGTAGCACTAGAAGCTGCATTTGTTTCTGAAGTTGCCGCATTAGTTGCAGCAGTTTCTGCGTCATCTACAGGGCTGTCCCAAGAAGTACCATTATAAACTTTAAGGTCATTACTACTAGAGTTATAATAAAGCGCACCTGTTAAAAGAATATCTCCATCATTGTCTACTGCAGGATCACTTGTTTTGCTTCCAAGGTAACGATCATCAAAGTTGTCATAGATAGTTTGAACACTGGTTAAACTTGAACTCGCAGAAGTTGCACTAGAAGCTGCATTAGTAGCTGAAATAGAAGCATTACTAGCACTATTTGCTGCTGAACTCGATGAACTAGCTGCTGAAGTAGCACTTGTTGCCGCTGCTGTAGCACTATTTGATGCTGAAGCTGCAGGAGATTCCCAATTAACACCGTTATAAAACCTAAGCTCTCCTGCTACGCTATTCCAATAAATAGTACCTACTACTAGGGCATCGCCATCATTATCTACTGTAGGATCTGAAGTGTAAGAACCCAGATATCTATCGTCAAAGTTATCAAAAATAGTCTGGATAGAAGCTAAGTCGCTAGAGGCTGAGCTTGCACTAGTAGCTGCATTAGTTGCCGAAGTAGCAGCATTAGTAGCGCTTGTTGATGCACTAGACGCACTGTTTGCAGCTGCAGTAGCATTTGTAGCTGTACTTGAAAGATAAGAATAAGCACTTGCTGCAGAGCTTGCTGCGCTAAAAGCAGAAGTAGAAGCGTCTGCCGCATCATCGCTTGCTTCTGAAGCTCTTAGTGCTGATGTAGAGGCACTATTGGCTGCATTTGTAGCTGAAGTTGCAGCGTTAGTTTCAGAAGTTCCTGCGGAAGTAGCAGAACTACTTGCACTAGTAGCAGAAGCCGCCGCATTTGTTTCTGAAGTTGATGCTGCACTTGCGCTTGACGCTGCTGCTGTTTCACTTGCTGCAGCATTAGTTTCAGAAGCTTCTGCATTAGTTTCAGCTGTTTCTGCGCCTTGTTGTGCCTCTTCTGCTGCCTCTTGGGCTGCTAAAGCTGCTGTTTTTGCTGCTTCAGCGTCTTGTTCTGAATCGGCAGCGTTAGTTGCACTAGTAGCTGCGTTAGTTGCATAAGTGCTAGCTTCCTCTGTTGGATACTCCCAAGAGCTACCATTCCAAATGCCTAACTGAGAGTTTGTGCTATTAAAGAAAAGTGCGCCTGTTACAAGAGAATCACCATCATTGTCTACAGTTGGTGCAGAAGTTTTTACACCAAGGAATCTGTCATCAAAAGTATCTAAGGCTAACTCTGCTGCTGTTTGCGCTGTTTCTGCCGCTGTTTGTGCAGTCTCCGCTGCTGTTTGAGCATCAATTAAGTTGTCATAGTATTCACTACCACCAACATTAGTGTCTGAAACTTGTTGTCCACCTGCAGTTGAAATTACAACATGAAGATCATTGTTAGAATCAAGATAAATACTACTGATAGAATTACCTTGAGCACCTTGAGGACCAGTTCTAGATAGCGAAAGTTGAACATCATTAGTAGTAGTAGTTAGATCATAACTAGTACCGTTAATAGTAACTGTGTAATTAGACATTAGCTTTCCTCCGTTGGTGAATAGCGTACTTCAACTAATCCCCGCATTGGCTTCCAGACCATTTGATTGCTACCTGTTCCTGTGTCTCTTATTTCTAAACCAAAGAAACCATAAATAGGTTTATCTACTGCTGGTGTAGTTGACCAACTATTAATAAGAGTTTCGGGAATAACAATATCAAACTCATTGTCTGTTCCATCACTGTCAATAATATCAAGTGTTGTTACAATACCGTTAGTTAGGGGTTCTGTTGGAACAGTACCAGAGTCTTGCGTATTATTGCCTTCAACAATTTTGGCTACAATAGTATAACCTGTTAAATTAGTTACCCAGCCAACAGCTACGTTTAATCTTACTTGTTCACCTTCGATCACAGAAGCTAAAATACTTCCGTCATCTGTTATTAAGTCTTTCGACTTTGACGTTATTTTTGAACGTGGCATTTCATCCTCCTGCCGATCCTCAGATGGGCTGTATTAAAAATTAAATCCTCGTGTAGTAGCTTTAGTACCTGCACGAATAGGGTAGAGATATTCAACAGCATACCGTAAAGCATCTGTCCAATGTTCTACACCTTCTTTTTTATCGATTGTAGCTGAGTCAGGATTAGACTCAACCCATTGTGTTCTTTCAATAGACTTAATCGTATTTACACACTTAGGATGAATTAGCATGTCAATATCACCGTTAGCATTTTTAAATTTCTTATTTACTGCCGCTACACTGTCAATGATAGGAGGAGCCTTATTATGTGCTCTTGTTATTATTCCATGTGATTGTAGTATAGAAAAGTCAGTTGTACCCACTGCTGCGCTGCTCTTACGAGCCTTACCTGCAGGATCAGGATAAGAAATAATACGGTGTCCTTTATACTTTTCAACTAAAGCTCTTGCTAAAGTTTCTGTATCAGGATGACCTTGCATTTCATCTAGTATTTGTATTTGATTTCCACGAATAGCAAAGATAACAGAGGCCATAATGCCTACGTTAAAGTCAATTGCTACGTGTATATCCTCATTGTCTTCAAAGGATTGTAATCCTTTATCAATATGTTCTTTACGATTAAACGTGTAAAACACATTATTACCAGAGTCTTCGAAGCTTGCAATATACTCTCTGGCAAATTTTAGAGGATCAAGTGTCAATTTAATTCTATCTATTTCTTCTTCATCAAGGAAGGGAGAGTCTTTATAAGTATAAGTGTAGCTTTTCCAATCACTATCACTATCTTGTCTGTTATACATTTCATAAAAGTAATCATAACCTCTGGGAGTACTAATAATAAGCGCTCGACCAGAGTTAGCATTAAATTTCTTAGCGTTCATAGGAGACCAACGAGTAGCAACACAGGGTTGAATAATTGATTCCCATGACTCTTTAAGGTTCATTCCAGCGCCTTTCCAAGAAGTAACCTCATCGGCTACTATGAAATACTGGCCTGTACCCCGCATACGCTGTGATGCTTCATAAGACCAAAGCTTTAGCTGTACGTTATTAGGAAACCAAAACTGTCCTGCTGCCTTAGAAGCCTTATCAGCAAAATCTTCCATACCTAACTGCCAAGCTATCAGCGGATAGTAAATATCTACTGCTTGGCTATAGGTAGGAGCAATGAGTGCCACATTCTTATTTGGCACACTCTCATCTAAATCCATTAGCTCTTGTACTGCTAAAATAGCTGCTGTAGCTGCTAGGTATGACTTACCAAAGCCTCGACTAGCATTAACTACACTATATCTGCAATCTTTCTTTACAAATAAGTCTCTAATAACTTCTGACTGTTTTTCATGTAACTTTATCACTTCTTATAACTCTTTTTGTAAGCCTTAATAGCGGGTTTAACGGCTCTATAAGGATTATTGTTTTCACCTTCTTTAGAACCATACTTAAAAGCTTTGTTCATTTGACGTTGCCTATCGGCTTCTTTGATCTTTTTAATCATTTTTTACGTCCTAACTTTTTCTTGACCTTTTTGGGTTGACTGCTAAATTGCTTCCCCTTCTTAAGATCAGCTCGCTTTTTTCTAGTGGTGGAGGCATACTGTGCCTTGGTAAGCTTTTCACGATCCCTTTTAGGCAGATAACGCTCACCAGTAGCATCTTTACCACTGACACTATTTTTACCACTCTTAGTACCCCAGTCTTGCTTAGTCCATTTAGTCATAGACTTCTGACCAGCATCTTTACCACCAGTGTACTTGCCACCTAAGTCTTTATAAATCTTAGCCGCTAGCTGCATAGCTCTAGCTGAATGTCGTCCACCCATGCGAGCCTTGGCTCTAGCTTTAGCCTTTTCCCATAAACGTGGATTTGCTCTAGCCATTACTTTTTCCTTTTACTCTTATGAGTAGCTCCTTTCATAAGCTTACCATTAGGCATCCGATGATACCCTTTTGGAGCTTTTCCTTGAGCTTTTTTTGTTTTGCTTTTTGCTTTTCCCTTGTGATAGGACATATTTAACGTACTCCTCACCTATGCGTTTATGTCTAGTAATGATGAGTACTTTTCCGTTGTCATCATAATAAACATATTTCTTCACATATCATTCCCTTTCATATCAAGCATACCCTCGTGGTCACGCCCAATATATTTAAGTTCTGTTTCAACAGAGGCTATTCTTTGTTTAAGTGTATTAATAGCATCGATGTGCATTAGCATACTGTCTAGCTCTTCCCAAAGTTCATCAACATCATCCCACACATACCCTATTTCCATAGCATTGTCTTGAACATCACGTTTAAGATTAACATTATCTTCAATAGCCATTTTAGAGCCTAACTGATTAACAGTCTCTTCTAAGCTAGCAATAGTAGCGGCTTGTTGGCTTACCCACCAAACACCACCTGCTAACTGTGCCGCCATAGCTAACACTAAAGCAACTGGTAGTTTTAAGTTTTCCATGTTACCATCTTCCTTGTGCTAAACCTATAAAGTAAAATATTGTGAATAGTCCTGCTAGACCTGCAACAAACATTAATAGTCCTGCAGTCCAGTTAATAATAGCGTCTATACGTTGCTGTTTAGCATATAACTCTTGTTTTCTCTTACGTCTCATACTTGCTTCTATCTGTAATACTTCTTCCCAAGCAGAAGGACCATAATGCCAAGAGATATGATCTTTAATCTCTTTTCTCATGTTTTCCATCTTCTTTTTGTGTGCAAATATTTCAAGGGCAGTCTCTTCATCGCTGCCTTTAAACGTCTTTTGCCACCAAGGAGGGTTTTTAGTTCTTTCTTCTAAGTTAGTAAAATCACTAAAAGCTTTACCCCAAGTGGATAGTTGGCTAGTCATGTCTTGAATATCTTTACCTGCCCCAATAGCAGCTTTAATAGTCTTAAATGCACCAGCCGCAAGAGTTACGCAGCTAACAGGATCCATATCAATTTGCTCTTGATTGTTCCATCATTTCACGGATAGCCTTAATATTCTCATCTATACGAGCATTAAGTACTTTTAACTCTTGTGTTTGTTTTTCCATTTCATTAATACGTATCTCATGTCGTGCAATATCACGAGCATTTAATGCTACATTAGCATCAAGATTAGACATGTACCAAATAACACCAAAAGTTTGTAATGTAATGGCTAAAATAAACGTAATAGGCACACTCTTAGACAGGTGCCAAGATTCCTCTTTTTCACTCATTGGAAGTATCCTCTTTTTCTTTTTCATTAGTATCTGTAAGTAGAATGCTAATAGGTTTCTTTTCAGTAACCTCTTGTTCAATTTTATCAGGGATCTTCTTGTAGCCATACTGCATTAAATTATTAATGAGTGTTCCTTGGGTAGCTGTCATTTGTGCATAAGCTCCAGAAGTATGCTTACCAATTTCCTCTAAGTAATCTAACTTGGCCTGTATTTCTTGATACTTTCTAACCATCATTTCAATGGGATCAAAGCCTAACTCCTCAAGCTTACGAACAGAAGCCATAGAATTAATATTTTTAGAGCCTTTAGGACGGCCACTTCCAGGCTTACGGCCTCCAGTTTTATCTTTGCGGTTGTCTGGCATAATGACCTCCTTTCAGGTTCTAGAAAATTTATGTTGCCATGATATAAAAAATTTAAAAATTTTTATTATTATTTTCAATACTTTATAAGTATATTTTAATAAGTTATTGTTTTTATTTAAAAAAAGATTATTTGATTTTTCCAAATAATATTATTTACTTTTCTAAGTGAATGTAGTCATTATTCTGAAGAATAACATCGAAAGCAGCAGTAATTCTTGCATTATTTGATCTCATTGTTCCTCTAATATCTACATCAGATTTTTCTGGTAGTCTTACTGGAGAAAAGAACTTGTAAGAGTACTGTCCACCAGTTCCTGAAACTTCTAAACTATGTCCAACTCTGAAAGAATCCTGACCAAAATAACGTACAAACATATCTACAGTGGCATCGGCACCTGCCTGACAAGTCGCTGTTCCTTGCATTATATAGCCAGTATACCCAGCAGGGACAGTATAGATTGCCATTAAGGTCTGGCCTTTTCCAGCAGTAATCTTACAAACAGTTGTGGAGGAAACTTGAATAAGAATATCATCAACATTTGTAGTACCATCACCGATATAAGCACGATAAACACGGATAAAGGTATTAGTCGTAGTAGAGGCAGCAGAAGAACTAACAACAACATCTTCTGTTTGTTCATTATAGTCTTCATCTAAACCAATAATTGTTACTGTTTTTCCAGTATCACTAGCATTAACTGCAGGAATAGTTAGAGAAGAGGCAGTGCTAAAGCTACTCCAAGGATAAGCTGTGTCATCGACATCCCAGATAGTTCCTGATTGGTTTTGAGACATGGCTTCAACAGCACCAAACTTATGTACTGCTGTATGACCAGTAACCTTTTGTTTAGCAACTTTTAAGCCAAAGCCTTCAGTATGAAACTGTGCAAAATTCATAATTAAAATCCTTATTAATAAAAAACAAATAAAAATAAGAACTTAAAATAAAAATTAAATTCTTACACTAAGGATACCAAAGTGATACTTAATAACCCCCCGAAAAGAGTTATACAAGTATACTCGGTGGGTACTATCGGGGGGCATACGGAACATCTCTTTTCAAGTACCAGTAAGAGAGTCCTATAGTATCACTTTGGCAGAGCCTTAGCAAAGTTATTCTTAAACGTCAGGTATTGTTTTTCAGGTACTTTCCTGGGAAAATCACTGGAAGACCATGACAAAGTTTAGTAATAAGTTTTACAGGAAGGTTATAGAGTTTTCTCATAAAAAGCCTCATAACTTTTGCTCTAAGTCTTCTGGCATAAATCTCGTTACTTGTCATTAGGCTTACTCACAACAAACTCATAAAGACTTTCTGCATTCTTCTTAATTTCTTCTGGAGTGTACATAACAGGTACGTACTTCTGCCAAGCTGTAAGAGCTTCTTCTGCATTATCTTTATAAGCTTCCATTGCTTTCTCGGCAATACCCATATTAGTTTCATAAGCTTTATCCATCATGTCTTTTGCCATAGCAAGAACGTCATAACGAATTTGATAAGGGTTTTTAGTGTATTTTTCCATAGTATTTCCTTTGTGTGTTGTGTGTGAATGAAAAAAAAAATAGGGGAGACCCCCTCAGAACACCCTACAACCAATTAAGGTCATAAGATGCTCTGAGAGGGTCTCCGAAGGAGTTTATTTTTATGTTTTATTTTGTGATCCCTCTTTTTATTGGGGATCACTTGTTGTTTATATTTAGGCTGTCTTAAGTCTTTAGCCATAGGATTTTTTATTATATGTTTTTTCCCCATGTGTAACACTTCCAGTCTTTAAGATAAAGTCCTTGCTGTTCAGCAAAGTCAATACCAAATCTTGCATCTAGCATACAGGCTTCTTCTGTTGCATGTACAGCCCCTGATGAAAACACTTTACATTCTTTAGAGAGATCAGCGGGGGTTGCAGTAGTACATACAAGTATTAATACAGTAAACATATTATGAAGCTAAGTTCGCAAGAATAAACCCTGCTACTAGACCAATAACAAGAGGCCACTTATTTTCCATAAGACCTTCTTTTACTAGTTTAAGTTGTTCTTTCATAGGTTTTCCTTTCTTTAGGGGATAAACCCCCATTCATTTTCTACTTTACCATCAAAGTAGGAGTATTGTTCGTTCCACAAGAGTTCATAATCATTATTCTTATAACGAACAACCATGATGTCAGGCATGACTGCACCATGGGATTTTTTCATTTCAACAAAATCAACAAGCATGTAATCTTTATTTTGATTTTTAGGAATAAAGGTTTCAGTTGTACTCATAGTTTGCATTAAATTTCTTCCAAAACAATTAACTTAGCATTTTCAGGATTAGGTAGTTTTTTAACATCATCATAAAGGTCTTTAGCAACTACAATAACACTGCTCATAGGATACTTAATAAAATCGATATGACCTCTTATATGCCACCTATACATTGAAAAGCTTCGTTGACAATACTTTCGATTAATGTTACTTAGCTTAGACTCATTAGGATCTGTTACAAGAAATTCCATTTCAGGATTGTCCCACAAGTAATCAATTAGAGCCTCAGTAAATTCATCGATACCATAAATTAAACAAATACCAAGATGACCATACTTTTTGTAATAGTCTTCTCTTGCTGTTTTAGGATTATGCTTAAGCCTAATTTTAGGTGTCATTTTAGTTCCAGGCTTACGGCCTCGTTTTTTAGGCACTTCTTTTGTTTCGCTCATTTTGTAATTCCTCAAACCCACCTACAACATTAATAACAACAGGTACTGTAGTTTTGCTTAGTTCGTTTTTAATAAAGTCTACCCAAAATTCTTTTTTAATTTCAGATAGTTTATCTAAGTTTTTATAAACATAAGGTGTATTGTCTTTTTCTAGCTCTTGTTTAGCCTTTAAACACCAAGGACAATTGTCTTTACCTATGATATAATACATTATAGCACTTCCTCTTCAGAAGATTGTTCTAAAATATCAATAGTAGCCCTGACAGCATCACTAAAAATTTGTTTAAATACTTCAGTAAAAGTCATGTCTGAATTAAAATCAAAACCACCGTCCATATAATTATTAAACATTTCATCAATCATTTCTGAAAGTTGCTCTTCTTCACTCATTTACCACGCCCTCGCATAGTTTCATCTTCTTCTAACCAAATAAGACGATTAATGTCAGCACGGCTAATACCCATATCATTTAACTGACGATCAGTCATTTGATTTAACTCTTTAATAACACGACGATGTTCACGCCAAGTATTCATATAATTCCAATAACGTTTAAACAAAGACATTTCATAAATACCTGTTTGTTTTAACGCTTCATTTACAATTGCTATTACACCAATTAAAGCAAGTAACAATACTAATATTTCAATCATCTTTTTTATCCATTTGATCTTTTACTTTAAAGGCTGCAGAGATTAATGCGTCAATAGTTTCTTCAGAATCTATTTTAGAAGAAGACATATTAATAGAGCCATCTTTACAAACTTCTATTATAATAGCCTTATAAAACAGTTCTTCTGCGTAATCTAAAACAGCATTATGGTTATTAAAATATTCTTTCTCAGCTTTTAAATTAACATTTTCTTTTATTTTATCCGTAATGTCTACTACATCACCCATTAGTTAATTCCAAGCCATCCAAGAACAGCTAACCCTACATAAGTTGTTATAGTTGCTGTTATGGTAAAACCAACTACAGTACCAAACAATGCGCCTACTGCATATGCAATACCTTTATCTTTTGCCGCCATTATACAATCCTTTATTACGTTTTTTATGCTTATTCATAGAAGACAACTTAAGATTACCCTTACCTTGAGATGTCTTTTTTGGATTCTTTTTTACATACTTCATAACTTACTATCCTCGAATGTAGCATCCCATTCTTCAGGTGTTACCCCTGAAATTAAAAACTCTCGTTCTTCCACTGATAAGTTAGGAAAAACATCTTGTACAAGTTCTCCCATTTTATGTCTATTAAGTTGTTCCTCAGTACAGTCAATGTTCATAGTATTAACTTCACCAGAGATTATAGAACGTCTTTGTACTATCATTAGCCACTCCTAGAAACATCTATACAGGCCATAGCCTCATTACTACCAGTAATCATGACTTGAGCCTTGTCAAGTTCTTTTATACATATATCTTTATTTTTATAAGTACCAAGATGATAGTACTTAATACCACCATCAGTAGTCATTAGTTGTAACCAAACTAAGACCCACATAATATTCTCCATTAACTAATTGTTCTTTAACGTCAGCTATTTGTTTTCAGATATCACAACATATACAAAGCCAACAATTATAGCGGCAAGTATGCTGAAAGCAATTAATGCCTCACCCATTTTCTTTTCTCCACATAAGTTCATACTTAAGTTTCTTTTGCTCGTATTCAGACATAATCATCCAATCACGAATTTCATCGATAGTTCTGAAGCACCCTATACAGTAGTCATCTTTTATTTGACAAACTTTTATACAGGGTGATTCAACAGTACCTAGTTTACGTTTAGATCTCACAGCCACCCGCTGCACACGCTAGTGTTTGAGCGCCTTCTGTGTTATCTTCGATTTCGTAGTTTGGTAGCATATTAAAGTCTACTTCGGGGAAAGCATGTTTAGCTTTAATATACTCTTGTTCTGAACAAGCCATATAAGGCGCTTGTTGATAAGTATGTTCTGAATAAGGCAAGAAACTAATACCTGTAATCTGATCAAAGTGTTTATACACCCAATCACCTACTTCCATCCACTCATCTTCTTTAACATAAATAGTTACAGAGACAGAGTGTTCAGACCAGTTCTCTTGGAACTTAAGCCAGTTTTCAAGTTGCTGCAAGGCCGTCTGTTCGTTAGCCAGAGTAGCACCTGCAGGTGACTTAATTGGGAAATAAAACACAGTTGTTTTAGCAGGGTTCATAACGTCTTCCTCGTTAGGAACTCCTTGATCTTTAAGCATTTGTGTTAAGGGGTCATTATTAGACTGTCGAACAGACCTAATGTAATAAGGCGCAAAACGTCCATGAATACCAGAAGAACTATCGACAAGCTGACTAACAGTACCGCTCGGCTTAACCGTAGTGATCGCTGTCGAAGGGTTAACTCCCAGCTTTTCAGCATATTCTTTATTTGTGTCAACTGCTACTTGTTTCAACCTCCGTAACATTGCAGGATCAGGATTACGCAGAATACGACAATCTTGAATACCTGTTAGTGATACACCAAGCAAACGTTCTTCTTCACAGTTCTTTTGCCAAATTTTACGTACATATTTAAAGTCTGTAAGAGTAGATTGAAGTGTTCCAAGAATAGTTGCCATACGAATTTTATGTGCTAGATCTTCCTCTGTGTCATTTTCACGACATACAACCTCTGATAAGTTGCACAGTTGATTTCCACGAAGAAGGATTTCTGCACAAGGGTTTGAACCTTCAATCAAAGAAGAATCTCGACGACCGCTATTGTTTTGTTTTTGAGCACCATAACGACTAAAGATACCCCGCTCACCAGAACCTGATTTCATTAGTGAAACCCATTCTTCTAAGAAAACCGCCATAGAGGGTTTTTGATCGTAAACAGCAGAGTTGTTTGCTAGAGCACGTTGTTCTTCTGTTTCCCACCAACGACCTGACTTGCAATCTCGTATTTCAGGATCTCCCAAGTCAGACATAGAGATAAGAGCAGACCTACGGACACCCCCAACAACAACGATTTCAGCGATTTTACAAACAATGTCATGTACCTCAATTGGACGTAGTTTACGCCCTGCAGCTTCTTTAAAAGTTTTAGTTACAAAGTCAAAAAGATCCATAAGTGGTTGTGGACCAGAAGCCCTTCCACCCATAGTCTTAAGTCGTGCGCCCTCTGGACGTACTTTGCTATAATCCCATTCATGAATATTTCCTAAATATAAGTCTGCAATAAGTTTACGTAGAGCTTTTGCCCAACCTTCTGCACTATCTTCTACTGAGATAACACGTTCTGTTTTAGCAAAAGTGTCATTAACAATAGGAAGTTTGTTGACGTATTTGGCTTCGGCACTAAAGCCTACACCAGTCCCTGCCATAAGAATAAACAGGATTTCATCAAATACTCGTGGGTGATCAACAGCAGCAAAGCTACAGTTATAACCACGGAAGTGATTTTTTGATAGAGCATCTCCTGCAGACCACATAGAGCGCATTGAAGGCATTACTTCATGGTTGTATACTGCATTATGAATGCTATTAAATTCTTCATCAGTAAGTGTATTATTACTGACTTGGTCTTTCCAGAAACCGACTAAGCGATCTACTGTCTCTTTCCAGGTTTCACGACGACCCCAGTCATCTAGATAACGTGAATATCGAGACAGGTGGATAAAGCTTCTGTATGGATCCATTTTATTTCCCCTTTAATAAGTATAATGGAAGATTAATTATTCTTCGTTTTGTTTTTTTATTTCTTCTTTTAGTTCTTCAATCATATTTTGTTTTGAAAAACGTTTGTCTAAATCAATACCATAGGTATCTATGGCGTACTGATCTAGCTCATTTTTATCCATATCAGAGAAAATATCATGTTCAGCAATAGCCTCTAGAACTTCTTTTTCTTCTTCAATAACTTCATTACCATACCATACAGCCCTTAAAACTGAAGTATTATAATTCGCTTTTACAAAAGGCTCTTCTAACCAGCGTTCAAAACGCTCATTGTCAAAACCTTTCTTTTTAAGTTTATCAATTGTTTCTTGCATTAGTGAAACGCCCTTTTATTTTCATTAATTTTATTAAAAAAAGTATCAGCATAGTAGTAGACATGATCTATAAACTGTTGTTCTTCGAGATTTAAATCATCTACAAGCCCATATAAATAATCTTGTATATCTGGATGAAGCTCAGATATGTCAGCCCCTGAATCTAGAAGCTGACAAACAATAGAAATTAATACAAGATGTTGTTCATCCATATTATATTCTGATTTCGGTGGTTTCTTCAAATTCATCAGACCCTTTCTTAAGCCTTCCTATCTCAAAGTCATAGTAAAGTGATCCTGATGGACCTGTTAATCCTGTATAGCGACATTTGAGTACTTTTGTTTTAATAGTGTTCCGCTCTTCAGGATTATCCGACCCAACGTTTCTAGCAAAAGCGATAATATCCATGCTAATTTGCTTAATAGAACCAGAGCCACGAATGTCGTCCATTGACGGTAGTTTACCTTCTTCAAAACTTTTTCCTTTATTATCTGTTTTACGTAAGTGACTAATAAGACCAATCCATACTTCATGCTTCTTAACAAGACGCAATAAATCATTCATGATTTTATCTATTGCTTCGTTTCCTGTAAGGCCTTCAGTACCTTCGGAAGCCAAAATGGTGATATGATCCACAAATAAATACTTACACCCACTAAGGCACATGTACTCAAGAAAATCCATAATAGATCCATCTGAAATACTACCCTGATGATCAAGAACCATAACACGATCATTACCGAATATATTATCAAATCCCACCTTAAGTTCATCTAACGGAATCTCCTCATTAGCTGGATTTTTATTTATTGCCATACCTGCCATTTTACGAGCAGTTTCGGCAGGAGACTCCTCTAACGAGATGATACCGATTTTGTCGGGTGTACTTTGTAAGAGGTGGAGTCCGATTTCTCTGAGTAAAGTAGACTTACCGCTACCAGTGCCAGAGGTCCAGAGAGTAATTTCACCAAAGCGCATTCCTTTCAATTTATCGTTTAACCCCTCCATAAAGTCAGGATAAGGCACAGATTCAATTTCATTATACTTTTCAAGTTGAGACCAAAGTTCATCTTTTGTTAAGATACCTGCAGGTGTATAATCTACAGCATCATAAATAGTTTTTAATACTTTATCAGGGTCTTTAATCCAAAGATCACTTGCATCTTTTTCACTACTTTTAGCTATTTTAATTTTATCATAGCCAATTATACGAGCAGCCTCTTTAGTTGCCTCACGACCTGCATCATCGTTGTCAAGCCAGAGTATAACTTCATCAAAGTTTCTAATCCAGTCACGTTCTTTAATAAGATCTTTAACACTAGAAGCAGACCTTAGAGAGACTACTGGATAGAAGGTTTTGTATTTTTTGTACCATGCTGACTGCACAGACATTGCGTCCAGTTCACCTTCGGTGATGACGAGCCTGGGGCCACCAGAGTACAGGTTTTGTCCAAACATTCCACCTTTAACGGTTCCAATGGAGGAAAAGTCTTTTGGTAGTCGTCTGACCTTGTACCCTGCCAAAGTATCATTACTGAAAAAGGGATAATAATGAGCATCAATATTACCATCAAGATCATAAGAGACCTTGACACCATAATGTTCAGCCACTTGGCGATAGATATTACGCTCTTTAAAACCACGAATAGGGTAATCATTTTGAACCTCTCGTAGTTTATTAGACCAGTCTTGTTTAATGACAGGTTGTTGCATATAGGCCTCTTTTGGAGGATAAAAGTTACGTCTACATGAAAAGCAAAAAGCAGATCCATCATCGTAGATCTGTTTAGCATCACTGCTACCACACTCTTCACACGGTTGATTTCTAGTGACTATCTGTCCCATCATCTTTTTCCATTGTATATTCTGCTACAAATTTACTAAGCTCTTGGCATAATAAGAATACGGCAATACCAATAACAGGATCAAACCAATTATCACCAAGAAAATGAGTAAACAGGCTTATTACTAGACTAAAAACGCCTACGATATATAGCGCAGGAGAAATTGGATGTATTTTCATTGTATTCTCTTTTTTATTTTGTTAACATAACTACGTGTTCTTCGTTTTAAATCTTCTTTAGGAACAAAACGAATTGCAGCAATTTGTTTGTTATAAAATTTATCACTTGTCATACACTCACAAACCATTTGAAGATAGGCTTCTGCATAGTAAAGGCCACCTTTAGTTTTATAAAGATCAACAATCTCAAAACTAAAGTTTTCTTTACCGTACTTTTGTATATCTTTTTTGACATGACTGGAAGAACCAACATAGGTTCTCCATGCCATTTCTTTGCCATAGGTTTTAGAACGCTTTTTACCGCCGTGATAAAATTGTTTCTTACCAATATAAAGTATATTAGTTACTTTATTTTCAATAAGATACAGGAAACCATTATAATCTTTAGGATCAAACTTATAGGGATAATCCCAATGGCCTCTATTCGTACCATGTACATAGCTCATTATAAACATCTCTATCTATTTTAAAGTAGTCACCAATATGTCGCCATATATGAATTAGCCTACCATTAGAAATTAAATATTCATAACCCTTATCTCGTCCATAGTAGTCTGCATAAGCTGCACAAACAGTCTGTTTAAATTCTTTGGGAGTTTCATCTAATAATCGTAAGGCCTTTTTGGGGCCAATCCCAGGAATTCCTGGAATGTTATCAGTTGAATCTCCCATAAGAATTTGTTTCCAATAATGACGATCAGCAAAGTAATCATCAATGTCATATAAAACCCCCTTACGAGGGTTATAATGAATTCCTTCGATACAGTCAAGATCTTTATCTACTGATACAATAACACAGGGTATTTCCTGCTTAGTGCAATCAGTATGCCAAACTCTAACCATATCATCTGCTTCGCAATTATCGGTAAGAATACAACCATCATAGTCTTTTGCAACGTCTGACTTCAAATCTAAGAACCATTCTGGTCTTGTTGATTTCGACTTAGAGCGATTAGCTTTATACTCAGGGTAGACATCTAATCTAAAGTTGTCAGGGCCACCTAAGGCCATGGCATAGTCTGTTGCAAATAAGTCTTCCATAATAGAAGTAAATAACTCATCAAAGTTTTTACGAGCTTCCTTTTTAGTTTCTGCATTCCATATACTAATATATAGTAATACATCACCATCAATTAATGCTATCATAATAGCTCCTTTAATTGTTCTTTAACGTCAGCTATTTTTTAGCCTTAAAATTCTTCGTCTTGATACTCCTTCCAAGATTCATATTCGTCATACAACCCCCAATGATCAGAAAGATGTTCTGGAATTTCATCCATCCAAGATTCATCTTCAAAATCAATATTATAGCTGTTGTCTTCAGAGTCTTCATATTCCCCTATAAAGGCCATTCCAGGTTCATAGTATGAAGCATAAATAGTAATATCGTGATTTTGTTCCCCTGTTATATAGGCTGTAGTAGGTGGTCCCCAAGCAGTTTCAAAGTTAAGCATTAAAGTATCATCTTCTTGACGATCATAATCAATGTCACTAACTTCCCACTTAGTTCCCCACGCTTCAATAGCAGTTCCGTAGTTCCATTCCCCAATAGGAACAAGAAATTCAAGAAGCTTATCTTCTTCACAAGCCTTTACGATTTCATCTAGCTTTGATTTTTCACCGTTAATTGTAACACTATTCATACACCAGTTAGGCATTCTTTTTTCCTTCTAATTCTCTACGTTCTAATTTGTTAATATTATTCCTCATTACTTTATCAAGACTAACACCCATCTTATTAGCAATAATAGTAACGTACCAAAGAACATCTCCAAGTTCATCTAAAGTATCTTCAAGCGATTCTGCCTCAATTACTTCTTCTACTTCTTCTCTTAAACCATGGAACAAATATTCATGATATCTATGTCCAGGTTTGTAAAAGTCTAATGCCATTTTTTCATAAAGTTGGCAATTCATATTCATGCTTGTCTCCGAACTAATCTAAATAACCCTTCAGGGCTGTTAATAGCAGCAGCAATATCTGTTAACTGCTGCCATGTCATAACAATAACATCATACTCATTCTTATACTCTTGATATTGTCGAACAAATACTACATCATTATCTCCAATAATCACCTCAACATCTTCTTGAGAGTCATCTTCAGATAAGACTGTTATTACTGCTGCGTCTTTTTCAAACTCTACTGAGTACAACTTTCACATTCCTTTTTAGCATCTTCATAGCCTTCATCATAACCTTGACTTACACCATCTTCATGACCACGCCAATAGGCGTCATCATCAATTTCATCTTCAATATCTCTCCAATCGTCTCGCCATTCTTCTTCATTTTTATAACCCTTAAGAGCTTCTATTAGATCTTTCTCAAGTTGTTGAATTTCTGACTTAACTTTAGGACCAATAATCCATTCAAAAAGACTAGCATTTTCCCAGAACTTATCAAATAAATTATTTATTACACTTTCGCTTGGGGTTGTTGGCATGATTAATTACCTCTCTGTTCTTTTAAGATTAACTCATAAATAGTAAACAGCTGTTCAAACTTCCATTGATAAAGCTGCTTTAAACCTAGCAAGGCATTCATAACTTCATCAGGAGTAGGCTCACGGTCACCATCCCCTACCTGCTTAAACACTGTTTCAATATCATCACAAACTGCCCAACAGTTCATAATAGCAGCTTCTAAATCATAGAATTTTACCATAACTACTCCTCATTTAAACAAAATTCACAGAAATCCTCTTTAGAAGTATTTCCGCAAGATACACAGATACCTAGTTGTTTAGCTAGTTTATCTATTTTTTCCTCTATTCGATCTAGAAGTTCGTTTACTTGTTCTGTTTGCGTTTTCTCGTTCTTTTGCACGATTCCGTTCCTCTTTACTCATTGGACGAATGTGGTCTTGGTACCAAACCTTAACCACCATGTCGTTGTACTCTTTGCCTTCTATATAAGGAAGGATTTTGCCATTACGCAGCTTAACCATTCCTTTAGTGTACTTCATAGTAGTCATCTCCTATTTTGCAGTCTCCGCAAGTCATAATATTAATACCTACTTTTTTTGGTGCTTCTTCGAAACACTGAATAATAATATCACGAGCCTTTTCTGCTTGATCTTCTTTTACTTCGACTGTATGTTCATCATGATAAAACAAAAGGTGCTTAAAGTCTATATTAGCAGCCTTTAACCTTTCATCAATCATCTGAACTGTGTATTTCATAACTACTGCTTCGGCACCTTGAATAAGATAGTTTAGAGATTTATGTTTTTGATCTCTATCTAGCTTAATAGGACGACCGTCAAGACCATAGATATAGCCTCTTGTTTCAATAGCCTTATTACACTTTTCTACAAGTTGTACTAACTTTGGCAAAGCGGCTTTATATTTCTTGATAGCTCTTTTGGTTTCATTAACAGACTTGTTAATATAGCCACTAAGCTTTTGAGCACCCGCACCGTAAAGATAAGCAAAGATAAATCGCTTAGCTTCATTTCGTGTACATCCAATAATGTCTGCATTCATTTGATGGATATCACCTTCGAGTAGTTGTTTAGTAAACTCAGGATCATTCATGTAGTGTGCTAGTAGCCTTAACTGACAAGCAGCACTATCAGCACTAACCAACTTATACCCACTAGGAGAAACAAAAAGTCTACGAAATTCGGGACCAAGTGTGGCCTTTCCCGAAGGTAGGTTGGCAATGATTTTATGAGTCTGTCTAAAAGTAGGCGTACCAATATTGAAGACGTCACCATGTAAGCGAGAATTATTATCAATGTGATCAAACCAACCCTCCAAGATTGATTTACGAGAACGTAAGGTGTAGTACTCCATAAGAGCTTTACCTACGTCTCCCAGTGGTTCCAGTGAACTATCCGTGAGTTTTGCTGAGACTTTGACGAATTGTCCGTCAACTCTTTTCCAATTCCACTCGTCTGGTTTCCAGCCAATTGTTCCCAAATAAGACTTAACCGTATCAGTGTTACCAATATCACCAGACTCAAAATTAACCCTAGAGTAAGGGCCAACGATTTTGGAATCATCAATAGTACTGCCCATATTAGACCCAAACCAGTTGATAGTGTGGGCAGCCAACTTTCCTGCTTTCGTGTAAGTTGGAGTTTTTTCTTTCGCATAACGTTTACCTGTAATTGGTTCATGTTCACGTTGCGTATCGGGGTCAACAACAACTGCTTTACCTGATAACAGAGGATTAATAAAGTTAGTAATTTCTACCATTTTCGTATCAATCGTATTAACAAGTTCTTTAGCCTCTTCTCTATTGAAGAGCCAACCATTCTCACACTGTTCTGTCATAATCCTATCAAGTTCCATTTCAGAGCGCAAAGCCCGAAGAATATCTTTAGAATTATGTTTGCTAATATAAGTTTTAAGTTCTTTTAACAGATACTTATAAACTTTAGCGCCAAGCCTAACGTCTTGTTTCATGTAGTCAAACATTTCCGTGTTAAACTCTTCGAAACCACCTTGATAGTCACCTTTATAATCCTTGAAGAATTCACCCCATTGTTTTAAAGAGTGACCAAACCCGAACCTGCGATAGTTAAGGACTTGACTCATTATTTTAGTACATTGTACGTTTGCTTTCGGATTCCAGCCAGTTAGCTTTGTTAAAGCAGGAACATCATAGCCATAAGCGTTATGAGCTACGATAGTATTAGCTTTATCAAGCAAGTCTAGAAATTCATTTAATTGATTGGAAAGGAACCAATGTTCCTCTCCTGTATCAATATCTAAAGCACCAGCACAATGAAACTTTGACAACTTAGGAAGTAAGTTATCAGCTTCAATATCAAATACTAGTCTCATCATACTGTCTCATTTCTTTTGACATGTTATAAAGAAGATAGGCTAAGCAATCTCCATAAGAGTCTTCTAGAGTACCTTCCCAAAACATTCTAGCCCAATATTCTAAAGCGTCAGCTAGCTCAGAATATTTACCATTACCTAGATCAAAGTCTAGGTCATCAAGTGCGCTTGGATTCTTCATACATCATTTCCACTTCTGTTTCTCGATAAATTTCATAGGCTTCGTACGCTTTATGCACGGCTGCACGTATAGACATATCATTATGAAAGTCTCTATACATACGAGCCATTCGGCGTATATACGCTTGCTCAAACTTTTTAATCACCGATAAGTCCTTTTAATAGTTCGATGTTATTTTGAATATTATCGCACATTTCATCTAACATATCTGACTCGTAGTTACAAGTCTCATGTAAATAGTGTTGTGCCGTGTTTAAGGCTTCTAAGGCCTTTTCTAAATCAGGCTTACAACGTGCAAGCTGACGTTCTTGCTCAATTTTCCAAGCATCTTCTTCCGTCATCATATGATATCTCCATCTACAAAATCTGGCCAACCTTCATTGTAAACCTCTGCAAGCTCTTTTTCAAACTTAGCATGGCTATTAAAATAGCTAAGTAACCTATTAAGATCAACTACTGCATCTGCGTGAGCAGGACCATAAGCTACATAACTGTTAGTGCTTGCATCGTTCCAATCATTAAGATCATTTTCAATAGTTCCTTTGATATTGGTTAAAAGTCTAGCTATTTGTTGATTTGTCATTTTCGATTACCTCTACTAATCTACTTGCATACCATTCGATTTTACGAGCGTCTTGAAGCTTAGCGTCTTTCTTACCAAGACGACAAGCATACTTAAAAATCTGACCTAGTAAGTGTGATTCAACTCCCTTGTGATGAGACAAGATATATTCCATCAAATCCATATATTCAAGACCTTCTGAAAAACGTTTATACGCTTCTTTCGGAATCATCTTATAATGTTGTGGATTAATAATATCATCTTGTTGATCCAAAGACATATTTTTGAAGTCACCGTGGAAGTTTATATTTTTAAGATGTGCTTTAATTTCTTCAGAGCCTCCGTAAACTTTACCCATAAGATCAGGAATTTCATCACGAAACCGAAGATCGTCTTTAGGTTTTACTATCTCCATTCCATCATGTTCTTGTTCAAAGGCCATGTCTGTCATGAGTCTCTTTTCTATTCTGTTATAGTTATTATCCAGCAAGAATTTAGACCATTCAGATATATCTTGATGATCTTCAAAAACTTTTTCTCTGCCCATATAAGTGCCGATAATGTAGCCTGTATTGCCTACAGAACGTTCTATTGCCCACTTATCAATGGCTTCTTGCCAAGAATTAGTTACAAGCTCTTTTTCACCACTTATCATTACCTGATATATTATGCTCATTATCTTTCGCCTTTAACTCTTGAACGTGTCTTTTTAATGCAGCTTTGTTTTCAAAGCCATGCATTTGAGCCGCTAGCTGTTCTGCCTCATAACGAGTATAACCTGCGTCATACTCTAAGATAGCTGCTCTTTCTTCATACTGGTCTTCTAGAATAACCCAGTCATCATTATAATTACCATCTGTCGTATTCATCTAGTAACTCCTGTTCAAAGTAACTCTGATACTTGTCCATGAGATATTTATAGATCCTCCATGAAACTCGTCTATGTTGATCTAAACTCCAAATATCAGTAATTTCTACATCTCTCCAGAATGGTTCATCATGAGAGCCACCTCCTTCGGTAATAGTACCATAGACTTCTAGCTCTACATAGGGCATGTGTCTAACATCTATGCTAAATACTTTCCAAACGCTATCAGTAACCATTAGTATAACTCCATTACTGGTTTACCTTCGTGAGTTCTAAGCCTTACCAAAGTACCTTCGTCAATTGGTTCTTTAGTGTCAGCCATTACAAAGCTATTGTATTTATAAGGATTATAGGTCACAAGTCTTCCACGACCTAAGTTAAAAAACATATCAGGCTCTACGTTACCAACAACAAAAGCATGTACATTCTTAGACTTTTCTTTTAATACTTTCTCTCGTCCAGCTTGTCGCACAACAAACTTTGGTAGGCCTACTACTACAGAGTCTTTATGAGCTACTACTTTACCGTAGTTCTCTTTCTCTCGGGACTGAATTGAGAAAATATTTTTGTGCAAATTCCAATACACAGCTGCTTTCATCTTAGCCTCCTGCTATTTCATTCCAAATACGCCGATCAAGATCAGAAGTATAGCCTTCAGGTCTTAATGCAGCTTCTATCTGAAGCGCCTCATTGCGCTTGAGATTGCACCCAATAATCTTAAAACCAATTTTATTTTTAGGTTTAAACATATCGAGCATTTCAATTACTTTGCGCTTTCTAGGGCGTAAGCCTAACTCGCATTCTTTTGATTCAATGCGATAACGTTCAGGAACTTCTTCATAGGGTGCAATACCAATATAGCCCCAACGAAGCTCATCTGAGGCCCATCCAACGGCTTTACCTGTGTAAAACCAGTGATAGACATAGTACAATGGACCTTTCTTTTCTTTGTGAAAAAGTTCCATTTCTTCTGAGTACCATTTAGCCATAGTTTTCTCCTGTAGGACCAAAGTATTTAGTTAGATATTTCATTAGACCTTTAACGCTGCCAAAGAACTCTACAGTATCATGCATTACACCTTCAGGGCCAAGAATGGCTATTTCAGGTTTACCGTCTATTGATACTATAGATAAGTCATGCGCATCGTCAATTTTAACGATTACTTGTTGATGGTCAATCTTCATTTATACTCCTTTCCATCTTCCCAAGCTTTTAAGATTTTAGTTTCAACAATGCGGGCATCATATCCACCTGCTTTAAAGTTTTCATACCACCTATGAGCTTTATCATAGGTATCATAAGCACCGCCTTCAGGCTCCCACCACCAGAAACCTTCTTCGTCTTGCATCCAAAGATGCACTTCATACATTCTAGGACTAAACCCCATTAGTAATACTCCTTCACAGCTTCCATAGCATCGTAAATCGTATAATGCTTTTCTGTAGCCATAGCTTCATAAAAAGGATGAATAAAGTCATCCTCTTGCGCCCACAAGATAATAATCTTATTTTTAGTATGTGCAAACATTAGTTCCATAGAAGTACCAGTACCACGACCAGAATTTCTACGTACATCTGCAAGCACAATCTTTGAATTAGCAATATCTTGAAGGTCTTGTTTAAAGATGCGTTTACAAGTGTTCATAGTTTTAGTAACATCTTGTAAGTTTTCTGATAGTTGATCATGAAAGCTAACTCTACGAGTAGGATCAAGTGTTTGAATATCAGAGAGATAAAGATGATCAGTAGCAGTTTGTCGCCAGTGTGTCATCATTTCAACTGAGCAGTCTTCCATTGGACCTGCTAAGTATACATAATTTTTCATTTGTTTTCCTCTTGGTTGACTAGTTTAATAAAAAAGGGAGACCGTTACAGTCTCCCCTAAGTTTAATTAGAACATTAATTCGTCATCAAGCTTATCAGATGCTACAAACTGATCTTGATCGACTATTTGATTGTCAGCTACTTTGACAACCTCCATTTCAACCATCTCGAAGTCATCTTCTCGTGGTTTAGGTGTATACTCTTTAAGAGTAGTTACTTGTACAGCCATTAGCATGGATGCAATACCCTTACGGCCACCTACATTGTACTCATATTGATAAACACGCACATTTCCAACAGAACCATTGCCTAACGTGTTTGGATCGAGTGCAGAAAGATCGCCGCCGACTAGACTAACTGGGTTCTGAGGTTCACCATTAGCCTTTTTAGTCTTCTTTTTTAGATTGGCTTTGTAGAACATACCTTGATCGTCTTCATCTGGTTTGACGTTAAGGTTTAGTTCTTTCCATTCTTTTGCTTGCTTCTTATCACGAGTACGGATTTGAAGTTCCCATGTTGGGTTATTAGCATCAAACGTAGCATTAGGCTTGTTTGGGTCTAGTTTAGCAAAGAATAGTTCTACATTTTTAAGAATAGCCATATTTATTTCCTCTTGGATATCTATTAGGTTAAGTTTGAACAGTATTGTTCTTTAACGTCAGGTAATTTTTACCCAAACGTTTCAATGATATACCAGTATTCTGGTTGATCTTCCATATACATTTCTGCATAGGTTTCATGTTTACTGCCTGGATTTATTTTTACTTCCAAGCAGTTATTGTCTTTATTGTAGTCAGTTATAAGTACAACTTCTGTTACACCTTCAAATTCTACTGTTGCATACTTATGCAAAAGCGAAATCGGATTCGAGTACATCGCCGACATTTAGATTACCTTTCTCTGGTATTAAATCACTTGATTGAAGTTGCTCTAGGATATTCTCTAGAGGATTAGCTTCGTAGAGTTCTACGAATTTTTGTCTAACATGATAAAACATTTTATCCATATTACCTGCATGAGATCCGAAAGAATCATGCACAACAGTAACAGGATAGTCTGCATCATGTATACACATTGTTAAATGAACTGCATCAAGACTATGAACTACATTAGGTGCAGCACCAGTCTTTTGCTTAGTTTCATTAACAGTAGTTTCTTCCCATACCTGTAACTGTACTTTAAGTATGTCATCGCCATATTTAAGTTCAGTACGTTTAGTAGTAGGCTTACGGTAAGCCTGTACTACAGGGAAGCCTGTTATTGGTGAAACCCAATTCATATGCTCTTTCCTTTGATTAGCTCTTTCAGCTACCGTTTGAAATAGTCTTAGCATACGTGCTGGTCCTTTAAGTTCCTCATAACAGGTGTTATATACCAGAGAGCCAAGGAGAGCACCCCAGAGGTGTTCTTTGTCTCTCAAGTAGGGTGATATATCACGAGTGTCTTCTATTACCTGTTGGCCCATACCGTAAGACGTACCACCGTAACCCAGTGTCATAACATTACGCTTGACAGTTTTACGTTGGATTTTCTTGTCTTGGATATTGTGCCAGTATACAGCAAAAAGTTTTTCTCGTAAATCACGGTTTTTATTGCGCCAGGATTGTGCTTCTTGAAAAGCTAAAGCTTTACGCTCAGACTTATCAGGAGCATTTTCATACGTACGCTGCAAGTTAACTGCTGTATCAAAAGTCTTTTGAAACTTGTCAATAGTCTCTTGATCTAGCTTTTCAACTTTTTCTTCTAGACGTTCCCACACCTTTTCAGCAATAAACATATACACATCGCCTGGAAGTTTACTAGGAACAAGGTTAACAAGAGGTGCAACCTCATCATCTTCAGACATAGCTACAAGATGTTGTACACCGTTGTTAGAACCATCAATATACACAGGAAGACAAGATGGAAATTCTGAAACGTCATTTCCTTGTCTCATCCAATCATGTATAAGCGATAGTTCATAACAGGCTGCTAAAAAGCTAAAAGGCTTATCAGCATTCATCCATATAGTATTAGTCATGGGCGACTCTACATAATCAAAGATATGATGTATGTTGTCAGTAACCCACTGAACACGATCATCAAGGCTAACTTTATCGTTACCCCAGACATTTGCAGTATGAACACAAAGCCAGTAATAACCAACATCCCCTAGTGGTACTGCTTCGTCTAGCATTAGGATGCCTTTGGCATTGTCACTAGACTGCTCGTGTAAGAACGCAGTATTAGGGTAAATACGACCACGGAAGTCGAGGTTATACAAATGATAGAAGGCTTTGTCACTGTGCTTCTCTGCAAGCCTCTGTATAGCTTCTGCTTCAATAATTAACGAAGCCCGTTTAATAGGATCGATTTCCTTAGTAAATTTAAACGGATTCTTTTTATTGTGCATACAGTTTTTATAAACATCAAAAACAAACGGATTAATACGCCAGCCTGTATTGTTTAACTTGTTTAGTGTGTCTATTACGTAAGACATGTCATGGTTTTCATAATGCTTTAGCGCATCTTCATAACCCTTCTTAATTACACTAATACCTGTATCTTCATGATAAGAATCTTGAGACCAAGGTTTAGCGGGAGTATTTACAGGAAACATATCACACTTTTCTGTATCTACTAAATCTAAAAGCTCTTTAATAGCTTGCCAATCTTTAGCATGTAGAAAGTATGACCTATGTTTATCTTTTTTACCATTACGGTAAGTATGTTTCTTTCTGTAACCAAGTATGCCTAGCTCAATATAACTAATTATAACAAACCAGCCACCTTGCACATCAAGAACACTATTTTGTTTCTGTCTTAGTTTTTGCCTAAGACGTCTACCAATACTACTTGCTACTTCTACTAGTGTTGCTTTCCTTTCTAGCCCTTTAAGAATATGTGCATAAGAAAATTCAATAATATCTTTTGCACTCATTTTAGATAAAAAACTTGCAGCTTGTCTTTTATCTAAGATAGATTGGCGGTATTCTAGATCTTCTGTTAAACAGTCTAGAATGTTTTTATTTTCCAACAGCTCTACCTCTTTTTTAAACAAAAAAATTAAAATTACCCCCTACCCCAAAAAAGGGCAGAGGGTTTCTATTAACGATTGAAATAAGCAGTACTCCAACCGTACGCCTTAATCCAATCATATATCGAATCTACGCAAACTTTATATTTTTTGCTTGCAGAAGGTGCGCCAAAACGCATAGAAAACTCCATAACACTTTTACGGAATTCTTCTGTGTATTTACTCATGTTATCTCCCTTATCTAAGATAGGTTTAACATTAAGGTTATTTCGGCGTTTACCACCAGCAGCATTACCTAATGCATTATACCAACGATGAGCTGATGCACGAGATATACCAATAACTTCGGGAACTTCATTACACACTTGACTTAAAGATAAGTTGCTACTTTGTAAACGACTTTCAATATGATCTACTACATATTGACGTAGCTCATGTGTGTATTTTTTTCCATTTATCATTGGTTGGAATTTAAATTTACGCATAAGAGATCTCCTTATTTATTTTGCGTATGCTCGATAGATCACTGTGATCCAAAGAATACTCTACAGAGAGGAGCAAAGCGCAACATGCGTTCCAATTCATGTTAACATTTGTAGAGTACTCATTGAATAACAGTAAAAAGAGCCGCCCCGAAGGGCGACTAAGTTACAGGGAGGAATTGAATTCTCCTTGATCCAAGAAGAACTCTAGATCTTCTTCTTTTGGTGGATCAACGTAAGTATGAGACCATTTCTCATCTATAGCCTTAACAAGATTGCTAAAACTAATTGCCTCCAAGTGTTCTTTCTTTTCTTCAGCTGTAAGCTTTTTCTTCGGCATAGACTTTCCTTTCTATTGTTGCAACACCACCTAGCTTTTCTAGCTTTGATGCTACTTTAAGAAAATGTTCGTCTGCCTCTTCTTCTGTCTCACAAAGTTTATGAGCAAACATAAAACGTCTGTTGTCATAGTATTTTACTTCCCAGTACATGATAGCCTCCTAACTGTAATCTATTGTGAGAATGTTTTCCATAGTTATGCCGTGCTTTCTGAAAGCTACGCCATAAGCTACTTTATAGGCATCCTCTTTTGACCAATTAGATCTTTCTACTACACTTACTTTTCGTGTAGTCTCTGGAACATGGTAAGTTATCGTGCATACGAACATTAATTATCCTCCACATATATTGATACTGTTCTTAAGATAGGTGTCCAAGTAAAGTGTGTAACTTTATCTGGATTGCACTTCCAGTACCCATCAGCAATGGATACTAGCATCTTATCTGCAAACTCTAAAGCAGAGTCTACATTTGATTTATCTACTGACATCGTTGTTTCTTTGTATTTAAAAGTAAACATTTTCGATTACCTCATAAATTGCAAATACAACAAGAAAAATGCACAATATTACGAACATTGCCATTTGATTACTCCTTTTGGTTTCCACTTGGTGATACATAGTATCATTATAGATTCATTGTTTTTCTCACTTTATTTGTAAAATAAATGTGATCCAACTTTGCCAAGGTACTTCATGTCTGAAGCCCAGTAGGGTTTTACATAATCAGCATGATAATGTGTTGCCCCAGTTTTCGGTAAATACATATTAGGATCAGTTATTATAATCTCTGCTGCTTTGTAGATTTCTCTCCAAGCCTCACGATCAAGGTAACTCATCCGAGTTGGATCATCATGTTTACCGTCATGTGTCCAAGAAAATTGTTTGCGTTGCCATACAACATCACAAACAGTGTCAGGATAGTGTTTTGAAGCAACCCTGTTAAGGGTTACTTCTGCAACCATAGCTTGTTCAACTAGTGGTCCATTTCTTGCCTCAAAGAACATGTTCAGTGCTAGACACACTGTCGCTGTCATTATCATGGCTCTTGCTCTCTTTCTGTTTTTGCTCTTGCATATAATATGCGATTACATATTCAATTACTATAGGCGCTACAATTAATAAGATCTTAGTTAAGGTGCTCATCGAGTTCCTTTATTATATAGTTTTCAAATTTAAGTTGATAGTACCTCATTATAAACGAAAGTACTACCAATGTAACAAAAAGTTTTTTCATATAGCCCAGAGTAATTACATGCTTTACTTTGTAAACTTATCCATAAGTTCCTGCAACTTTTCAGCAGTTACTTTTTGAATAATATCGTCATTAGGTAACATACTTTTCAAAGTATCTTCTGCCTTAGACAAAGCTTCAGAATTTTGAAAATAACTCATTGCACCGTAAGCACCAAGTGCGCCAAGAACATATGAACCAAGTACGATAAATGGAATAGGCATTTGAGATCTCCTTTTTAAGCCTTTCTATTTTTAATGTTTTATTTTTCTTAGAAAAGAAAAATTGATATGCTGCCAACTAGACAAACAAGATAAAACATTATTACTGTGATAGCAATCCAAGTAAGCATTTTAACCCCTCTATTTTGGTTGTATCATTATAGATGCCTTAATTTTCTCACTTTTTTGCTGACGTTTTTGATAAAAAAGGGAAGCCCTTTAGGACTCCCCATAGAGTTAACGATACTTATAGTTACGTTCTTTGTTTTGTGCGTTAACACCACTAGCAATAGTAGGCAACATCTTAACAATTTCTGTTCTTGTTTGTCGTGATATATCACCTGTAATAGAAAGGTTAACAACCGTTTGACCTCCTGCATTAGCACCTTGTTGTTTAAACAAGTCAGCAGTTCTTTTGCTTGGTAGTACATATTCCCCTGGAGTCAGCATAACAGGAACGCTATCTTTCCCTGCTTGACCGATATTAGGGTTTACAAGACCACCCATGTTGCGGTTTTGGATAACACCACCTTGGTATCTTCCACCGCCGCCGCCACCTGTACCAACGCCAGCACCAAAACTAAATAAGTTACCAAAGAAAGTATCAAAGGTTGATTTAAACGAAGAAGCCTCTAAAAACGCTGCTATAAAGGAATCTACAACCGTATCAATAATTGTTTCTGATAAAGTATCTAGTAGACCTTCGAAGAAACCTACAATAGTCTTTTCACCCTTTAGTAGTTCTTTAAAACCACTTGAAAAGGCGTCCGATATTTTGTTAGTACTTTCTTGAGCACCTGTTGTTAAACCGTCTAACAAATACTGTTGATATTCTATTTCTCTAGAAATTAAGCGTCTAGCTTCATAGTCATGAAAACTAGTTTGTGCTAAGTCTTCTTTTAAACCAATAATATCTTTTGTAAGATTATAAGTCCGTTCATCAATTACTTGACTTGCGTCCATTCCAAAGGCAGCTAGACCAATTTCAGCTTGTTCTGTAGTACCTCCTGTAAAGACTTCAAGAATTGCTCCTTTTTGGGCCTTTATAGTTTCAATAGCCTTTTTGCGTACTGCTACATCCATTAAAGAAGAATTTACTATTCTCTTTTGAGCAGCTTCAATAGCCTTTAAAGGCGCTTGTAACCCTTCCATTGCAGCTTTACCTAAAGTTGCAGCTTGCCGAATATCTACAGAAAAACCACTTTCTCCAAGAGATCCTACAAACTTTTCAAAGACAGTATCACCGTTTTTATCATCAGGTTTGCCAATAATTTTTTGAAGAGCATCTTGGTATCCTTTGATTAAGTTTTCAAAGGCTAAAATTTGCTGGCCTTCTGCACCACTAACACCCCCTTGTCTAAGGATATCAATTGCTAAACCTAGCCCTAAAACTTTACTAGTAAGATCTTCAACTTGTTTCTTTTTGTCAGGATCTAATTTAACTACTTCTGTTAAATCAATTGGATCATCTACTTGGTCTAAGGCCGATTCATAAAGGCCAAGAGTTCCTACAAGCGGAATAATTTGATCAGCAATTGCGTTAGCCTCTTTATTGAAGGCAGTATTTGTTTCAGTAACAGTTTTAGTGGTATCTGCAAGAATGCTATCAATTTTCTTTTGAGAATCTTCAAGCTTCTTCAAAATATCAGGAGTAATAATTTCTAAATCAATATTTTCAACAAGAGACGTATCACCACCTAATCTAGAAACAACTCCTTCTAAAGCGCCTGTAGTTCTTTCAACAAGACCTTGACCTGCTCTTTCTTGATCTTCTTCAAAGTTCTTTAACATCATTCCGATTTGATTAAAGAACCCTGCAATGCGTGGCAAATCCTTGCCATTTTCACCTGCAAGAATTTCATACAGACCTGGGATTTCTTGAGCAGTTATACCTGCTTCTGTAAGATAATTAAAGACATTTTGAATATTTTCATCAGAGAAAATTCTTTCTCCAAAGTCATCAAACTGAGGGGGTCCAAGAATTTGATCCCAAGTTGCGCCTTCTCCAAATGCCCTTTCTAAAGACTGTCTAAGAAGCCTTGCATTACCATCATCAGAAAGAACTTGTCTTAATGCTTCTTTAGCTGCTTTATCTAGTTCTTTGTTAACTTGACCTGAAAGAACTTTTAAACCGCTACGTATACTTTGAGGTAATATTGAGAATTGTTCAAAAGTTAATTCATCAAAAGCAAGATTTGTTCCACCAAAACCAGAATTAGCTAAGTTAAGCGCATTTGTTAAAGCTTTAAATTCTTGTTGCTCTGCTTGTCTGTTTTTCGAAATAGCATTAATAGCAGAAATTGCTGCAGATTGTTGACCTAAGCTTGACAAAATGCTGTCTTTAACAGCTTCTGCCATAAGATCAGGAGCTTCTTCTAAAATTCCAAATTTTCTTCCAAGCTCTCTAAATGCTTGAGTAACGACAGTATCATCGTTTTCATTTTGCAATCTTTGTAATTCAGCAAAAGCAATTGCTGCTTCTTGAATAGTAGCTGCTAAAGCATTTTGAAGTTCTTCTGGAGCTTCTAAAACTGCACCTCTAGACTGAGGGCCAATAATCGGGACTAGGTTTCTTAACAAATCTCTTTGGAAGGTTTGTTGTTGTGTTAAATCCCCTGCGCTATTAAGGAAATTTAATAGTTCTCTTAGGTAAACTGCAGTTTGTTGAGTATTAGCACCACCTGCTTCTACAATTGAAGCTAGCTTCTTTAATTCAGGATTATCAGTATCTTGTATAAGCCGATTAAGATTAAAAAATCTTTCAAGCGCATTTGCTTCTTCATCAACTACTTGAGTTGGATTTAATTGATCAAATAAAGCTTTTGTAATAACATTAACATCAGAAGTAGCACTTGCTCTTAAGATAGCCCTTTCAACATCACGAGTTGCTCGTTTTAGTTGTTGTAACTCAATAACAGTATTTTCACCTGTTTCTTCAAATGTTGCTGCAGCTCTATCTTGAACTTTACCTAAAGATTTTAAAGAAACCTTAAGGTCTCTAAATGCTCTTTCATTAACATTGTTTAGATTTAAATTACTAACTCTTGAAACAATATTACTAAAGTCTTGACCTGCAACTTCAGCTTGCGGCATAACATCTCTAAGTTCTCTGCCTAGCTTTCTAGCCTCTTTAGTGGTACCTGTTAAAGCACTTCTAATTCTGCTAAAGAAGTTATCAATCTTTTGGAATAAAGTATCACCTTCTCCAAAAAGAATCAGCCCAAGAATTGAAATACCCCCTGCAATCCACATAGCAGGATTTAATAACATGGGCGCAATTCTAAGTGCTACTGAACCAAGAGTTCTAATAAGAGGGCCAATAATACTTGATGCAAATCCAAGAACTTGTCTTGTAATAGCAATTTTATTTAGTCTGCCTGTTGCGCCAAATAATAGTTGAGCAATCAAACCAACATTTTTACCAGAAGCAATACTTTTTCCTAAAGCAGCAAATCGAATAACATTCATACTAAGAATTACTTGCTTAACTGCTCCTGCTAATGCTGCAAAAAAACCTGTTATTTTTCCAGGTCCAAATATAGCAAGCAAGAACAAAGCACCATTTGCTAATTCATAAAAGTTATCTTGAATCTTTTCAAGCATAGAGTTCACTTTAGCAGTCGTAGAAACTTCTGCTGCCTCTGCTGCGCTTGACATTCCTGCAAAAATAGTAGCTACTGCTGCTACTAAGCCGACTTTAGCGGCCTTGCCAAAACCTTTAGAATAAGTTTTACCTGCTCTCCGACCTGCTCCTTCAAATGAATTAACAATGTTATTAAATACTGAATCCGTATTTTTCTTAGCATCATTAAGACCTCTTGACCAAGCAGAACTAAAGCTATAACCATATTTTCCTGAATCAATCTGTTTACGAAGATTATCCATTCCAGAACGAATAGATGTTAATGCATCTTTAAACTTGCCACTAGAAACTTGTTTCTTAAAATCATCAAAATTTAGTATACTAGCTAAATTAGAGCTTTTTGCCTGTTGAGCTGCTGAAACGCTTACTGCTGTAAAAATTGCTTTAACGCTACTAAGCACTTTAGTCAATAAGCCTTGAATACCTTCTTTTCCTAAGAAAGCATAAGCAAGCAAGCCTCCTGAAATTAATGCTTCTGCAAAAGCACCACCCTCAGTAAAAGCACCTAAAGCACTATTTATAAAAGTAATAGCTGCAAGTACACCTGCAATTGCTCTGCCTTTACCCATAAAGAGTTTAAACAGTAACCCCTTTTCTCCACCAAGCTTACTTATAGTGCTAAAAGTATCTTTGAACCCAAAAATAAGAGTCGAGAATAGAGTTGCTGCAGCAGCACCTCCGACTAAAGAATTGAACAATCCACCAAATAAAGTAGATAAAGTCTGTGGGATAACTGCAAAGGCACCTGTAATTTGATCAATTAATGCCTCTCCAAAGGCAGCAGCAAAATCAATAAGGCCTTGTAAAATTAAAGGTGTATTTTGAATAATAAAGTTAAGAATATCACCAATTGCACGACCAAAGGCTGCGCCCAAGTCACTAAAGAATCCAGAGCGTGTAATGGCCTCTCCGAAGAGATCAGTAATAACTCCTGAGAAATTAGCTGCAAATCCTGCTGCAAAAACTGCAATAAACTTAGTCATAAATGCAGGAGCAGCAATTGCTAAAAATGCTGTAGAAATACCTACTGCTAGCAGCTCACCTAATCTTGGAATTGCAGATGTTAAAGAAAAATAAACATCGGCAATAGCATTATTAGCTGTTCGAATTAAATCTCTAAATACTCTAGCAGCATTACTAACAATTCTTTGAGCTTCAGCTGCGATATCAACGCTTGATAATTTTAACTTAATATCAAAGTATATTGCTTTTAAATTTCTAAACCTAAATAAATCAGTTACTTTCTTAGCAAACGTTGAAATATAACTTAGTGTTTTAGATAAAAACTCTTGAGCTTTTTCATAGACACCAACCATAGTGTCTGTCCACCAAGAGTTTGCAATAATTTCATCATAAAGCCAAAAGAAAGTTCTCTCAATTGTTTTAGCAAATTTCTTAATTCTATCAATTACTGAATCAAACATAGATATTGAGTTTAGGCCATCCATTAGGCCGCCCCAAGCTTTTTGAGCAGCTTTCATACCATCTACAAAAGAGTCAATACCTTCTCTTTGTACACCTACGTATTTTTCAAAAAAGTCTGCTGTTTGATTTAAATTAAACGGATTGATATCTTCAAGAGCTTTATCTAAACGCCCTAGCTCTCCTAGAAACTGTCTAATAGACACACCAAATACAGAAAGAATTGCATCAATAGTAACAAAGAATCCCTGCAATACAGCAACAATACCAATGAACACTGTGGAAACAATATTTAGACCAAAGAAGGCAAGAACAATATCGTTCACAAGAGCTTTGATTGGATCTAGTATTTTATATAGTCTTTCAAAAGACGTAAATCTAAACGCTAAGATCTTTTGGTCTACTACACCAAGGAAAATTCCCATGCGTAGTAATTCTACGTTTGCACCACGAATAAATCTTTCAGTTAAGTTAAAGACGTTATACCAACGCCGACCTAACGTATCAATAGAACCACCTAAATCTTGTAAGGCTACTCCAAATTCAATTAAACTACCTGCATTAAATAGCCTGTAAATAGTTCCTTCAAAACCAATGCCTAAGAAACTTTCTACAAAGGCATCAGTAGCACCTAGTAAATTTAAAAATCCTGTTGTTAACTTACTAACACCTGCAACTAAACCTAAAAAGATGTAGTCGTTTAGAACTAGCATAGGAACAATAATTGCAGGGGCTGCGTCAGCAAGTCTGCCAAGCAAAGCACCAACAACACTTACAACGCCCTTGCCAATCTCAAAAAAACCTCTAAATACATTAGAAATGTTATTATAAATTAAAGATGCACTTAAAGCAATAGATGTTGCATTTTCATTAAAGTATTTAGCAACAGCATTAAGTGCTATTCCTAGACTTCCAACTGCTAAAGTAGATCTGTCAAACTCACCAATAATTCTAGTTATTTGTTGTCCAACCGAAGTTATTGATTGTCCTACAGTACCGTTAACAAGTTCAAACTCTTTGGCTACAGCTTCTGCTTGACCTTCAAGAGCATTAAATACTACATCTGTAGTTAGTTTACCCTGCTCGGCTAAACCCCTTAAGTCACCAATTGCTACCCCTAAAGAGTCTGCAATTGCTTTAGCAATACGAGGTGCTTGTTCTAAAACAGAGTTAAGTTCCTGTCCTCTAAGCGTACCTGATGCCAAACCTTGACCAAGTTGGAAGATTGCAGCTTCAGCAGCTTGAGCAGAACCCCCTGAAATTGTTAGAGCTTGTTGTACTGTATTTGTAACTTTTAATAGCTGCTCTGCACTAACGCTGTTGCCAAGTGCTTTACCAAATCTATTAAAAGTCTCTGTTGTCGCATTAATAGTAGTACGTGTTTGTGTAGCCACATTGTACAAACCACTTAAAGTTCTGTCTAGCTCTTGTGTACGACCAACAACAAGGGCAACTTTGTTTTCCATATTTACAAAAGCATCAGATGCTCTTGTTAGGGCATCGCCCCCAAAGGCTACCGTAATAGCAGCGCCAATAGCAGCAATTGATCTGCTTACTTGGTCTGCTCTGCGAGAGATATTTTGAACAGATTGTTCAAGTCTCTGCAGTTCACGCCTAGCCTGAGAAGTATCTGACCTGACTCGTATAGTAACTCCTGCCATGTTACCTCCTTAATAAAATTGCCCCCAATAGTCTCTTTATATTAAGAGGCCATCAGGGGCAAATACTAGGGTGTTAAAATACCTATTTTTGATAAGACTTGTTCAATAAAGTATCTAGGTGCTTGTTTACTATGTCCTGAGTTTAATACATCAATGTATTCTACATCATTAAATATTTCACCAACTTGATTGCCTAACGCTATTGTTTTTCTATTTTGCCAACCTTTTCTTGCTTTTCCTGTATCTACAGGAGTTACAATTTTAAGGTTTTCAGTTGCTAGATCAATCTGTTCGTGAATTTCCATAGTTCCACGCTCTAGAACTTCTCTTTCAAGTCTCCTCATTTCTTTTTTAAAGTCTACAACATCAAGTGTTATCATTACCTTTTCCTAAAAATTTAAGATTAGCACCGTCCCCGCCTTTTGCTTTAAGCATCTTTTGCAATACATTGCCTTTGGGAACAGCTCTGTCAGGAACTTGTTTATTAATTTCTGACGTTTTAATTTGTCTTAAAGTTGGGAATATTTCTTCTGCACTGGCTTTTACACCTTGTGATCTTAATAATAAGTAAGTTCTATGATCATCTCTATAGTCTACAGGATGATCTCTAAAGTAAATAGACCACTTAACAAATTCTTCATATGACATTTTTTCTTGAAGTTCATAGACAGGAGTCCTTAAGTTATACGCTATCTCGTATAAAACAGTCTCCTCGTCAGTTAGTTTCCCGAAGTTGAAGTATTCATGCCTGAGAACTCGAGAACAGTATCAGACAAGTTATTTAGTTCTCCCAAAGGGAATGTGTTAAATTCGTCATCGGTAAGTTGATCAGCTCCGACAACTGCTTTGCGCAAAACAGTCTTTAAAAGATTAAGTTGTTCTTTTTCATCTTTTGACTTAGATAGCTTTTTAGCTACATCTTGAATTTCAAATACTTCGTTTAATGTCATTTTACGGATTTCTACTTCTTCACCCATAAATGTTGCGGTTTTTGTAACTGATTTTCCAACTAAATGTTTCATAATATTTCCTTAATTAATCTTATCTTTTTCTGTAAATAATTCTGGATTATTGGCTTGAAAGTCATCAAGCATTTTACGAACTTTATGAAGGGTATCTAGAGTTTCCATAATCTCTTTGCCCACCATAGAGTTGTTGTCAAAGTCTTGAAAACGTTCAAAACTCTTACGAATACTAATATCTACACTACGTCTCATATGACGAAAGGTAGTACGCATAACAAATGATTTACTAAATGGTTTTTCCATATATTTCTCCAAACTAATAGGAAGCCCCCCTTAGGGAGCCTCCTTCTTAAACGTCAGCTATTATGATGCTGCAATTGTTGCAGGACCAACAAAGTCTGTTTGAGCAGACAAAGTAACAGTCGCAGTTGTAGCGTCTGTCAATGCCGGATTTACTAGAATAGCTTCGATCTTACCTGTAAAGTAGAATTCAGTGTTTGCTTTTGCTAGCGTGGTACCTGCACCTTCGTCTTGTGTGCAAGCTTCTTCTGTTAGCATAAAGCGGAAAGCAACCTGCTTACCGATAAGAGAGTGTAGGTCTTCCATATCTGCAGGAATATAGTTTACTGTAACCTCTAGAGTTGGGGCGTCAGCCTGACCTTGTACCTGTGATGATGTGTTTTGACCATAAACAGGTACGTTTACGATGTTTGCAGGAGTACCGATTGAAGGGAACTCACGTACAGAAGGCATACGTAGATGGTTAGCAACGCCTGTTACTTGACCGTCTGCTGTATCTGCTGTGCCTGGAGTTGAACCTACAAAAAGTGCTGCGTATTGAATTGCGGTTTCTGTACCTGAAGGAATTGATTCAGTTACCATATCAAGGTAAGTAAAGATACCCGCACCTAGGGATGAAATATGTGCCATTTATTATTCTCCATATATTTTAAATGGTATGATATAACTTGCGCTATAAAGCGATTTATTAGCTGGGTCTAGCCCTTCTACATTTATATAAGATGTACTAAGCTCTGTGCCATTAGTTAAACGTTTGTTTTCTAGATTATTGTCAAGAATATCTGCAATTTCCATAATTCGAGACTGGCCTTCACCTGCCTTTACAAATATTTTAACTGCAACTAATCCAGAAAGATTTTTATCGCCACCATGGGCTAAGTGCTGACTTGTACTTGGAAGTACATTTAATCTGCAAAATTCTGTTTCATCAGAAATTGTACCTTGATAGTTATCAGGATAGATATCTATGTTATTACTAGTCCAAGTAGCTGCTGCAAAAACTGATTCAATATCATCCATGAGATTATCATACATTATGAAACCTCCTTGGTTAATATTGCTTCTATAACAAATCCATTATCACTATAATCAATAATATTATAAGCTTTATTATTTACAGTTAAAGAGTCATATACAGAAAGATCAACTCCTGTTTTCATCAGTGCAGTTATAATAAATGCATCTCCTGAAGGTTTTTGAGTTGATTGTATAATAACATCTACGGATTGTGTTGCAGTTGTACTCACTGTACTTCTTGTACTAAAATCATAACTAGAAACAGATTTACTAGAAAGTGTACCTGTTTTAACCAAGTCTCCAGCAGCAGCAAAAGCCTTGTTTACAGAGGCTGTTACTTTTGCTGATAATGACATTAGTTAGCCCTCCACCATGATTGCCCTAAACCACCATCTCCACGGCGAATTAAAGGTTTAACAAAGTCTCTTACATATTTTGGATTTACAGAAACTCTTGTTACATCGTTATTAGAGTCAGTAATAGAAATATTTCCGACTTTAATTGATTCAAAAGTTTGAGTTGTTCCTGTTAAAAGATCTTCATTGTTTAATAGGTGTAGTGCTTGTTCATAAACAGCAGTTTTAACTTTATCTGGCACTTCGTTTATAGCAATTTCTATTTCCTGACCCAATCGGGAATCATAGTAAATTGCTTGTTTACGAGGCCATGCAAGAGCTTGCGAAGAGCTAACAGCGGTGCCAATCCAAGGATTGTCATCGATTATTTGTGTAGCCGTAACTAATGCGTCTTCTTTTAATGAATCTGCCGCATTACTCCAATTTGCAGAATCAATACGTGTTTCAAAATAAGTATCAGCATCAGAAATAGCTACATAACTATTAGTATTAAGAACTAAAGCCATTAGCTCCTCCTAAATCTTATGAGTGGTAGATAGGTAGAATGCCTAGGTTTAGAGCATCCATTTTACGATCCCAAGCTGTGTTTGCCGCCATATTTGCGTTTGAAGCAAATGCGTTAGTTGCGCCAGCCCAATCATAACCCATTGGGTGCATAATAAAGCCATAGCGATACCAGATGTTTGTAGAACCACCGCCTGTGTAAGACGCTGCGTCACGGTCTACTTCTACTGGTGTTGGTACGTTTACAGGAGCAAAAGTTACAGAACCTGGTTTTACAACAAATGAGCATTTATTTGATTGTGCATTCAAGTCACCTGTTGCAGGTGTAATTGCTTGGTTTGCACGAGTCATTACTAGACGGAATTTACCACCAAACAATGTGTTAAATTGTAGGTTGCCATCTGTAATGATTGTTTCGTCAACAACGTTAGCTGCACGCATTTCTGCCATTACTTCTGGTGAAGTAACTAGATACATGTAGTCTGGCTCATAATCTTTGTAAGCCATTCCAATTGCTTTGAACAAACGCTCACCACGGGCTGCGCCTGTAGCTGTTGAGTCAAACAAAGGACGAGCATCAGAAGAACCAGTTGCTGCTGAACCAAATTCACCTGCTGCGTTTACGTCAACAAAGAAGCCTGTTGCAGAAGCATCTGCATCTGTATCAAATGCTGTAATACCGCCGTTACCAGAGCCACCTGCGTCACCTAGTGCAACTTCATAACCTGCAACACCTTTAAGTACTGACATAAGAGCATTACCTTCGTCATCACCACGTACTTGTGCAAAATCACGAGCAATTTTTGCTAGACCGTCTTGACGAGATACTACTTCTTGTAGATTAACTTGTTGCGCACCAAATGTACGAACAGTTTTAATATAGTCTGCGATATCTGTTGTGATATCTGTATATGTACCATCAGTTGCACTTGAAAGAGATGCAACATTGATGTTTGCAGACAGGGGTTTGTACCAACGGAATTGACCAATAAATGATTCACCGTCAGCATTAATGTCGTCACGCTGACCAACGATTCCTGTTGAGTTTAGTTTCTTTTCAGTAGTGTATGCTTCATCTGCGTAGGCAGAAATAGCAACTGCTACATTTTGAAAGTCTGTATTTGTAATAGCCATTTTATTTATTCCTTAATATAACTATTTGTTAATATGAAAAATTTCCGAGTTGACCTTTAGCAGCTAACGCTAATACTTCTGTTTGAGACATTTGACTTAAAGTCTTTTTCTCAGTAGTATCGGAAACCCCCGAAGGAGTAGTTGTTCCACCGCCACTATTGGTTTTTACACGGAACAAAAACGAATTATCTTCACTTTTTGAGTAGGAATCAACAAATTCTTGAATAGAAGTTCCTGATTTATGAACCCAAATGCCATCCTCATTTTGAACAAGTTGCTCAACAATATCACGGTAGGCCATTTGGCGACTGCGCTCATTACGAAAGTCTAAAGCACCTAGCTGAGAGTTTACTACATTATCACGATTAAGTTTAGTATTTTCTTCTTCGAATACTTTTAACTTAGCGTTAGCTTCTGCGAGTTTCATCTCTAGAGCCTCTTGTAGCTTTCCTTCTTCTTCTAGACGTTTAATTGCTGCTTCTTTTTGTTGTTGTTCTATTTCAGCAGCCTTTTTCAAAGCTTCGTCACGTTCTTTTACCATGCGATCCATGTTAGACTTCATTTGTGAAAGCCGATCATTAACCGCCTGTTCAATTGGATCAATCTCTTGTTCTGTATTAGAGGGTGCCTCTTGAACAGTTTCTTGTTCTGGAGCCGCATTGGACTCAACTTCATTTACTTCATCTTCAATTACTGTATTTTCTTCACTCATAATATTTTCCTTTCAAGCACAGCTTGAGCTGGTATTGTGTCACAGACACGTTAAAGTTTATGGTCATAGGCTATTACAAATAACTATGGACCAATACCATACCAATCTTGTCCATCAGCAATGGGTGCAAGAATGTCACGGCGTGTTATTTTATTTGGTGGGTCAATTAACCCTAAATCTTTAGCTCTCTGTAAGAGTTCATTATAAGATTTTCTAGAAAGACCTTGTTTGCGCATTTCTAAAAGCGTCTTTCTAATAGTATCGCCCTCAAGAGCATCAGCATAGATGGTTCTGAGAGCAGATTTTGCTCTACGTGCTTCTCCAATATTTGTAAAGAAAGCATCGTGAATAGTTGCAGTTTCAATACCGTTTTTACGCCCCCACAAATGGAAACGTCTTACAATAACAGCATCGTTACTATGATTTCCGTTAACACCTAATCCGATACGTGCATCATTAAGAGAACCTTTACCTAAAAGTTTTCCATCTTCAGCACTAGCTTCATAAATGTTAGCGATTCTTCTACCTGTCACAGGATCACGGAACTCAATACGTTCTTGGATCTTTGGACGGTATCTCTGTGTCATAATTTTACCATCAAATGTTACCCAAGGTATGTCTACCTTTTGTGTTTCATTGACGTAAATTCTAGCAACTTCTTTCCAATAATTAATAAAGTTATCTGTTACTGGAGCACGTTGTGCTAGATTCTTTGACATAATTCTTGATATTTCAGAAAACTCCTTTGGTCCAACAATACCTTTACGAGTATTAGTAAATTTATTTACAAAGTCACCAACATCAGGGTGTATGTCTTGGGCCTGTTTTAAAAGAGTTCTACCTGCAGGTTCATTTTTATTGATTAATTCGACTAATTCTGCTCTAAAGGCTTTAAGCTCATCAACAACAGTAGTCGCACTTAATCTTTCTGCAATTTTAATTTTACCATCAATAATTCTTAAATTAGCATTTAGATTATCTTTAGTAATAGTAATAAAACCTTTATCATCTAAAACCTTAGATAATTTGTTTGCTACATTAGCTGTTTTAGTTGCAGCCCCTGCGCCATAAAACGAAACCATGTTTTGAGACTTAGCGGCTTTAGCTAAATCTTCCCAAGTAAGACTTGCATCTCTCAACGCAGGTATCTTAAGAAATTCAGGATCATTGACTGTATCCATGGCAACCAAGTCATAAAGACGATTTTTTTGAGTTGTAGCCAAAACATTAGAAGCTTGTGAAACAGCACGATCGCCTGTAGACAGACCAATAATTTGAGCACCAGAAGAACTGGCGTCATTTTCAATCATTAATTTTGTTTGATAAGTCTCTAAGCGGTTGCCTGATTTAAGATGTCTTTCAATGCGAGCATACTCAAGTGCCATACGTCCCATTTTAGGAACCTCTGGACCTTCTAACCCTCGAATAAGAGGATGTTCTAAAAACTCTCTCATGCGTCTATCACGCTGAGTAGTAGACATCATTATTTCGCCTAGCTCTATAAGCCTTTTACGATTACGATTAAATATCGCTCTACGTCCTGATTGTGTAAGAGCTTCAGTTCCAGGTCCAATAAGCGCACCAATTTGAATTTTTAATTCATCGAGTGCATCTTCAGACATATTTATTGCTCTACCAGAGTTTAGAAAAGGTCTGACTAACTCACCACCTGTAGGTGTTAAATATCCTCTATGATAAACACGACCACGAGAGTCTATAAAGACAGGAGTACGAAAATTTTGACCTCGTTGAGCGTGGTATTTAGCTGTTGCCATGAGGCCATAACCTTGCTCTCCACGATTAAGTATTTCATGCCTAAATTCGTTGAGACCGTCATAATATTTTGTGTTACCTCTGGGATCCCTAAACCTAGCGAGATCGTCCATGAATCCGAAAAATTCATTGTCTACTCCATATTCTACTTCCATA
>Ga0222718_10000376_pt1 | contig 47363 bp, 76 predicted proteins | sample C33_27DmetaG_FD_165045 | JGI IMG/M metagenome (GOLD analysis project Ga0222718, IMG submission 165045) | Estuarine water microbial communities from San Francisco Bay, California, United States - C33_27D | ecosystem: Environmental > Aquatic > Marine > Unclassified | place: USA: California...
TTCAATAAACAGTTCGTCTGTGTATATCAATCCGTGTTTATAACATCCCACAGTGTTGGATCAAAGTAGAATCGTGCGTGTAACCAGCGATCCGGAGTGCCATCTGTGGCTGTGAAATGCACGGCACGAAACACCAGCTTGCCTGTGACATGTGGTGGTTGATCGCTGCCGCTCCACAAGCCATCACGACCCACAGGTAATGTGTATGTTGTGTCACTCATTTTCGTCGATGCTGTATCCGACCAGATGCGAGTGTAGCTCGCCGATCATGTTGTCTCCACCTTTGTCGTCAGCGAAGAAATGATATGCGTATGTGAGCACGTTCTTGATGTCATGTTCTTTCCAATCTCGAATCTCGTCATAGATCTCGAATATGCTCAGATTCCAGTTCCAGCTCTCCACTGTGTCTTGCACGGTTTTGTTGTGTGACAGCAGTGGTCTGCTGCCCAGACGGTCCAGCACTTGTTGTCGTGCTTGTTTCATGTAAGTCGTTGCCATGTTGTTCCTTTGGTTGGTTGTTGAGATGTTGTTCTAGCATCATGTCGTGTATTTCCATGTGCTTTTCGTATGTCATTATATAATTGTATGATGATCAACTAGTTTTTGCAACACGTTTTCTTGAAGATGTGGCAAAATCGATCAGTTCCCTCGCGTGTGTCATCTTTTTGCTACCCACATGCCACATGTGAGGTGTGTCTGGATCCTCCGGAGCCGGGCTCTTGTAATCATATATAGCCACCGCCCCAACAGTCTCCCCATCATGTTGAATCTCCACATGCCACTCGTGAGTTGTTTTGTATTCATCTATATATTCATCATCAAGTGGCTCGTGAAACATCATGCGCAATTCACGCTTGGTTGCTACCATGTAATCACTCAGACTAGCTCCACGGATCAACTTGCTAGGTTTTCTTTTGCTTAAAAATGTCGTTCTCATGCGTAGCTCTCCTGTTCACTCCACTCGTCCTCCATCCAAGGATCCTCTTCATCCTCGTCTTTATCCAACTCTGCGGTTGGTAGGCTCAACTCACCCCAGAAAAAATCACCCGCCTCGCAGATCATGTCACCACGCAAGTGCTCAGCTTCCACAACATGTCCCATGTCACGATACTCACCGATGAGTCCTTGTTTTTGCCAGTGCTCGATCAAGCTCATGGGAATCACGCTCAATGTACCAGCATCAACACCCAGACTAGCCACCTTGTTGTCCCTGACAAACAAAGGATAACAACCGTCTCCGTATGCTGTGCTCCACAAATGAAAACATAATCCAGACTCTTCATCTTGCACCTCAGCAATATAATGGTGTTTGTAATCTGTATCATATTGATGCTGCTTGTCGTATGCGCTCCAGTTAGCACACAATGTGTCCCAGTATTGCTCTGGTACAACATAGCATGGGTCTCCTACCCAGTGATCGCATGCCGCGTCAATGTTCAAATCTCGATCTTTTGGTTTGCTGTAATGCATTTAATTCCTTTCTGTTGATTGATTATACTACAATTATAACATGAGCAGCTGAAACATGCAACTCACAAATGATCATGCACCAGCTCCATGACGCTCCCAGCGTTCCATCTCGGCTGGACATCTGGCGATCATGTTGACACGGCACAGGTAATGAAATGTTCCATCGAACTCATCATCACTCATGCTGGCCACGATGTTGTGTAGTAGATTTTGTTTGAACGCCTCGCTGCTAGTCCCCAGAAGCCAGTCCAATTTGTCATATCTATCCATCTCGCGTATTTGACTGTCACGTTCCGCACGATACGCCGCATCGGCGTCTTGTGTTTCGTGTTCCTTGATGTATTGTGCTAATCGTTTGTCTCCGCTTGTGATGTAATCTGGCATGGTGAGTTCCTCTCTGTTGTTAATTTGATTATACTTCGATTATAACATGAGCATCTGAAAACTGCAACTCTCAACGCTTGAACCACGCAAATGTACGATCACTCGCTTGTGATCTCACGGCCATCCATCGCGCACGTCTCTGCTTCGGTTCGTATTGCAGACCATTCATGCTATGATACTCTCGGGCACGATGTTGTTTCAACCAGCTCCAGAAATCCAATCGACCTGTTTCAAAATATTTAGCATTGTATTTGCTCCAGTAATAGTCCCCGCGCAGCTGAGCCAATCGATAGTCTCGCGTACGATCCGACATCTGTTTACGATACCATCGCTCCTGTTCCAAACTCCGCCCGGGCACGCGGATCAGTTTACGGCTCTCATGCATCAGGTAATCAATCTCCGATTCTTGTAAATCACCTAGACGTTCAATTCTGACACGTGTGAGCTCGATTTGTTCTCGGTTCTGTGGATGAGGTAGATCAGGGTTGAGCCGGATGATCAACCCACGACGTGAATCATACATTAGTCCGTTGCTCAGATGTTTGTAATACATGTCAATCGCCATTTATCATGTCATACACGACCAATCCTAACAGCATGATACACAACATTATAGAAAACATCTCAAGCATCTCTATCTAATATTTGCTGAGCTAGTTGATGCACATCCTCTGGGCTCATCCAGCCTCGAACTTCATTACCATCTTCAGCCAACATGGTCTCTCCGGTTTGTGTGTTCCACACGCAAACCTCGAAACTACCTCCAGATTGTCCATTGCTCCTGTTCCAAAAACCACTACCATAACAGTTGCCTCCGTAGCTCACACTCATAGTATACTCGTTCAACACATACTTGGCGTTGTACATTTCGGCTTTGGTACCAGCATAAGCTACCGCGAAATCATCACTCGTGATGTTCATGACAATCCGTGTATGTATTGATCATGCGCGAGAGCATGTAAATAATTGACATCTTGCTTGTCGAGTCGTGTGCATTCAGCGGCATGTTGTTTATCAGCATATCTTTTAGGATTGGAACTCTCGCTAAAAGCACCCATGTCTGATCCATATTTTGATCTGTTCACATGTGCTAGAACCGCTTTGAATGCTGATTGAACATCTTGCATGAATTCTGGTGTGCCCATTGCTGGAACGTGATCAATAATGTCGTTCGGATCGTACACGTTAAGCACGTCTAGTATGGTTTTGAAATCTTTGTCTGATAGTCCGGTTTTACTGCATCTATTCATATGTATCCTCCTGTGATTTATTTGAATATGTCGTCCTGATCTGCTGTGTGCTCGAGAATGAAGTTGTTATACTCTGTCTGCATCTGGTCGCATCGCACCTGGTGCATCTGTGACATTCCAATCAGCATGTTGAGCAATTCATCCTCTGAATATTTTTTAGGGGCATCTCCAATCGCATGAATCATGACATCAATATCAGATTGAACCCGTCGCATGCGGTCCATTGCTTGTTCCAGCTTAGTCATGACGCTTGCTATGATTCGCTGCGTGATCCAGATGATGTGATTCGTATCCTAGAATCTCACCGTCTTTGAATTGAACATAATATCTGGTGAACATTCTGGTTGGTTCATTCCCTCTGTGCCAGTTGCTTCTGATACGTCCACTTGGCAAGCATGTGACCGCGATCACTTTGCCAACCTGTTTGGCTCGTGCTTGTTTAACTCTACTCACATAACTGCTGTGTGATTTGATATCACCATTGACTGCTACGAACTCACCAGCGAGAACGTCCGTGTTAACTTGAGCATAATCGTTCCGCTTGAATTTGCATTTAGGGTGTGACCAGCGAGCGGTTACTCGTGCTTTGATATCGTGTAAATTTTTGTATGCCATGTGTATCCTTTTTTTGATTGTTATACGATAATGATAACATGATCTGATGAAAACTGCAACTCTGAAATTTTTTTGGGCCTTAAATTTTGTATCTATCTCGCGTACAACAACTTACAGAAAACCCATGCATGAGTTTCTCGTAACTAGTTTATTCATAACAGGTTACAAACCTTTTAATCTGTGGCGTTCATGAATACATTGTAGTCGATGATCTCAGCAATCCATTGGGAGATGATATTGGTGGTAGCCTGATGGATGGACTGATCGTCCCATGTATCTGGATACTCTACGGCGGCCGATGCCTGTGGCACAAAGAAAAGACGGAATTTTTGATGCGACATGAAGATCATTCCCGTCTTCCGACCAATGAGGCACATATTTGAAGCGAATCCAGTGTAGATTAGCGTATCGATTCCTTGTCGGTGCAAATAGGTGGAAAATTGTTCATCATCAAAATTTTGATGATACAAAATGTTGATTATTCCTGTAGACGCAAGTGCTGCAAGTTTAGGATGGATGTTCGTGTTGTAGCCAACTGTGTGGGGATCATTCGACAAGACGATTATTGAATGACCCCGCTCAAGTGCCTTTTCGACGAGAGGTATAATTCGAAATTCAACAATCTGACCGAATAATTCGTTCAAATGCGTTGACGCCATGTCAACCCACGGATCCATGATAACGATGACTGTTTTGCTTGGATGGATCATTCGTTCAAAATGATACGTGTCTTCTGAGTGAATCACCCGGCCGGTCTTTAGCTCGGGTGCCCCATTATTATTCAGCTTAAAGTACGACTGACGATAGGTCGCGACCTGGTACTTACCACCGGGACTCACAACTTGCGTTTCACTCATACTAGTATTTATCTAAAATCGTGACTTTCTCATAACTCGTTTAGTTATAACAGGTTACAAAGATTTATGTCTTTATTTTGTGTAACTCTTTCGTGTTCAATGACATACATAAATACCAAACAGTTTGGTTTTTTTCTAACTCATTGATCTTGGTTCTTCAGCTCTACAACCTCCCAGCGATTGTCATAGTTTAATCGGAATGTGCCAACATAATCATCATCGCTCGCCATTCTTTCATGCGGGGCGAACAAGCTCAATCGGTGTTGCATGTTATCACGCCTGTATAGATAATAGTGCTTACCAATCACCGGCTTGAATCTCATCTCAGCATTGAAAAGTATCTCATTCCATCGGAACTCATGTACCAGTTGTTGGTATTTTTGTTTCAGATCTTCGAACCGGTCCTCAAAGTGTTTGTTGGCTGTACCGACTGCTGCTAGTTTCCACGGACCTGTATGCTCTGGTCTGATAACCGGCGCGCCTCGATCACTAGCGTACGGTAGAGTGTGAGGGTTGTCTGCTACATCATCTGGCTTGTCTATTTCCACACAGATGATTTGATAGGTAAAGCAATCGCTCCGAAATTTAACACCACTCTGGTGAGTTTGTTCAGCTTGGATCTATTCTTGTTTAAATATGATATCATGTAGTGCTTGGACCGGAAATTTATATGCTCTGTTTTGTTATGATCCGTGTATGATATACTGTATTTATATTTGCTCACTTGTTAAATATCCAACGATCCACATGATAGAATATATTGGCTCCAACAAATTGAAACGCTATCACACTCCACAGTGTGCTCCAACCCAGATAGTCTTGAAAATACCACATGCATGGGTAACATATAACAAAACCGCTTTGCCATCTGATGTTGTATTTTAAATATCTGTTCATGGAGTGCTGCTGATGAACAATTTCAAATAATATTCAACCGCAAATAATATCAGTTCACTTGAATGTACTCGCCACAAAAACAGTAACACTCAACATCACAACCACCATCGACCACACAATGGCTTGATCAGTTATCGCTTGTACTAGATCTATCATCAGCTTGATTTTGGTTAATTGCTTCTTGTACAGCTGTTTCACAGAACTCATTGAAACTCATGTGTTGCTCATGAGCGGCTCTCATGAACTTGAACAGTTCGTCTTCTTCAAATTCTAATTCTACAGTTTCGTATCTTGTTTTTTTGATAACGAAACCATCATCATGTTCGATAAATTTTAATTCATCTCCTTCACTCCAACCTAGTCGATCCAACAGATCGTCTGGCAGTGTGAAGAAAAACTCACCTTCAGCAGTCTCTTTGACCTGTAATTGGTTCACATTTTTCATTGTCGTGTTTGTTAGTAAAATCGCTAGGATAACTCATGATCGATCTGGTGCTACCTTCAGGATCAGCATCAGTCTCAGGAAACCATTCACTATCTACATTGAAGTATGTATCTACATTGCTTGGATGGTATCCAGCAGCTACAAGCAATCCTTTGAACATCTCTACAGCTTCATCAACTGGCTCTGCATCAAAACCTAGCTCGCTTTGCACGCTATACACTTTACCGTGTACTGTTATCTCGATTTTCATTGCTTCAAATGTTTTTGTATTTCAAATTCTATTTTTTCTAGGAGCTGCGTACCGTGACGAGAAGGTGTGGTGGTCACTCGTTTCAATAAAGCTGTGATGCTCGTGATTAAAGAGTGTTGCTTTTTTTCATGAAACATACTATCTTGTGTTTGGTCTTGATCTCTGAGTCTTGTGATGTCTTCAATTTGCATAGGCTTGGATGGTTTATGTATATGATATGAACTTGTATGTATGATTGCAACCACTCACTTGACTGTTTTCCCGGTTTGTTTGTGTTTGGTCACACGCTCGTATATCAGCTTACGGACTTGTGTGTCAAGTTCCTCTAGGAGAGATTGACTGACTTGAGTGAATTTACCACGGGTCCGTGCTTCGCGAACACCACGCCAGTTCCACTCTCGGCCAGAAGAGTCCACACGTGTGTCTGGTAAATCATTAAAATTATCATACACGTCATTAGCTATTTGTATGCATCTTTTTTTCACGCGTGTTTTGTTTATAAGACTAGTATTACTCATAGTATTTTTTTATATTTTGTGTACCAATAGAGACTATTATCTCTTAAAGTTTCATTATTTTTTCTAATATATTCCATCATATCCACCGCGCGCCTATGTATGTCATCAACCACCGGGCAGTGCTCGTTTTTTTCATGAAGTCTATCGTACGCGTCTAGAAGATCACCTAGCATGGTAATAACCATATCTATATATGGACAAGTATTAGGTGGTACTCCAGGACTGCTACTCTTATCAGATGTTCGAATAGCTTCTCGTTGTTTCTTGGTTATTTTTTTATTCCCGTTTAAATTTTTTTTGAGTCTGTTGATATGTTTTGTGTGTTGTAAGCTGATCATATGTAGTGTATTATGGTTATATCATAATAATATACACGCTTGAATGAAACTGCAACTCTAATAAATATATTTAGGATGAATGTTAACACAAATTCAACAATGTAAGATGGATAGAGTGATTTGGATGATATGGTTTCAAGGGTTAGACCATCATTCGTTTGATGAAATCCATCGCGTATGTCTTGATCAGTGGATAAATTTAAACAAAAAAAGTGATTGGAGTATACGAATACTAACCGATAACAACATAGATCAATTCGAGCCGGAGTATAATGATATATTGACAACATGCAAACATAAAAGAAACCTTCAATCAAAATCTGACCTATTGCGGTTAATGATACTTAAGAGGTATGGAGGTGTGTATGTTGATTTTGGTGTGTATCCTTTCCTCGCAGCGGATCAATTTATTGATAAAATAGACAATGGTTCTGATTTGTTCATGCTTAAATGGCCTGCTAGACAGTGTAGTGTATGGGGTGATAGAGATGTGTCGAGTTCTTTTATCTGGTCCAAAAAACCAAACAACTACGTAATAACGGAGTGGTTGAAAGCGTATAAAAATAGTTTTTTAAATTTAAATCCATGGAAATATTATACGGTTCATCATGTATTGACAGAACTCTATGATAATGACAAACAGCTGAAGAAAATGATGGATGCAATATTACCAGTTGATGGTGAAACGATTGGAAGCACTAGAGAGAGATGGAGTGATTATAAACCTGGTGGTTTTATGTACAAGAGAGGTAAACAAAAACATCCGGCTGTAGAACCACCATGGGGACCACCCGATAGTATAAAAAAATTATGGGAGTAAATAATAAAAACATTTATATAGTATGGTGGCAAGGTATTAACAACTGTCCACGCGTGTGTGAGATTTGTATAGAAAGCTGGTCTAGATTAAATCCTGATTGGAAAGTACATGCTATTGATCAATATAATATTGATTCATATATCGACAAAGAAAATCTAAAAAAAATCCAGAGATTTAAAACAGTGACAACACAGTCAGACTTAATGAGATTGTACATACTCAAAAAGTATGGTGGATTATATACAGACGTAACTAACCTATGTGCAATACCATTAGATGATTGGTTGCATTGTGATTTGTTATGTGATGAGCGAATATGGTTTGAAGAACAACTCATAGAAAATAATGACGGTTGGCAAGACTGGCCAACGTTCAATTTTTTATATGCTGATGGACCATCTAAGACGTTTGGTAATATATATGACCAGCTGATTGATGATGAAGATTTGTTTGATGGTGGCTACATGAGAATCATAGAAGCTTTTTCGGAATTATTCCCAACACATTTGCGCAAACAAATACAGCAAAAACAAATTGGATCCAATCGTAACTGGCCGTTGCCTAAGATAGGTACAAAGATAATAGCCAATGGTGAGTCCTACATGCGAGAACCTAGTGATGCTCAATTCATCGCTGACTTACACGGTGTACCGTTTTTCAAACTTACATGGAAACGCCGCGATGAAATAGAAGTAAGTGACAGATATGTCCCAATAGATGTAACATGTTTTCCTAAAGATTGTAAATACTATGCGATGTTGCGGTTCTTAAATGTGTCCTTATGAGAATATTAATTTATGTACTAGGATGTGCTAAACAATTAGACGGTATAAAAGCTGTTCTAAACACATGGGGTAAAAATCTCCCGGAGTGTGTGTCGTTATATATTGCTGGTGATCGAGAACTCGGACCTTTGCTACCAAATCAACCAGTGATTGATTGTTCTATTGACGGTAAGGATCATCCGGATTTATTACCATCCAAAATATATAACGCACTCAAACACGCGATGAACAATGTCAAAGACTGGGACTTTATACTCAAATGCGATGATGATACGTATGTTAATATACAAGCTTTAATTGATTTTGCTAGTGGGCTGTCACCAGAACATGATCAATATATCGGTTGTGGGTGTTATTGGAAAGATGGTATATATTACTTAACAGATATCGGGCCATCGCTAACAAAAGAGCAGATAGAGTCAACAGATTATTATTATGCACAAGGAGGTACTGGTTATATTATATCAAGATCAACACTCGAAAAAGCATGGAGAAATCTAACATATTATATGAACAACAATATACCTCACCCGTTGCAGCATGCCGGACATAATAAAAAATGGGCAGTAGGTGAGGATTTGGCTTTAGGTCATAGCATGAGACTATCAAATATAAAACTCAGCAGTAGGCCGGATTTATTTGATGCTGGTGATGTATGTAATCAATGGCCATGTTATGATGGTGTGAATAGGATACGAAGAAGGCACCCAAATAACCATGTTGAGCAGATTGTTAAACATAACAAGATAACAACACATCACGTGGAACCAGGTATCATGCATCGTATCTATAATGAAAAAAATAACAAGAAAATACTTGTAGCAACAGGTTATTACTACGAGTGTAGTTCCGCGGATAAAGCAAAACAAAAACCTACTAATGTATTCAGAGGTCAAGTTGCATGTAAATATGTAGAGTTTTTTGACTTATGGTACAAACATGTTAGAAAATATGTACCAGGTGCGGATATATTTGTATTGGATAATGGTTCACCGTTACCATTTCTTAGCAATAGAGGTGTTGTTGACAATAACATTATCGTTATGAATGATAAATTACACACACAAAATGATACAGGCTTATTCACATATCGATATGATAACAAGCTAGATCATCATACAGGTTGGTGTCGACAATTGTTAACTATACTGAAATTCGTTAGGAAAAATAATTATGATACTTTGTATTATATAGAATCCGACGCACTGATTGGGTTCGATCCATTTAAATATGATCAATTTGATTTTGTATGCCCTAAAAAATGGCAATCTAATGGGTGCGAGCAAAACTTCATGAAAATAACAAAATCGAGTTTCGATGTTATTGAAAAATTGGAAGATATTTATAACAAAATTATCAACGTCAAGCATAAACCGGATTTATATTATCCGAATGATAAACATCATCTATATTTAGAGCATTTCGCAGAAAACGGTACGAGAAAATACTTCTGGGATCAATGTACTAACCCGTCATACCTTGATAAAGATGATATGTTCATACATGATGTTGATGAACATCAACTGAATGAATTTTTAAGCTACTCAAACTACTCAAATGTGTAACCGAAGCGCATTATATCATCTTTATATATATTAGCTACGACATTGCGTGTTATAGGGCAGTAGAACTTTTTATAATCGTATTGCTTCCAGCATTTGTTTTCTTTTGGTAGTTTAATATCACAACCAAACAAACTGTTTGTAACGTGCTTCCAGTCGGTGTCAATATGCTCAACGCGGCCAATGTAGTTAATGTTATTGTTTATATATGACACCTGTGGGTCCATATGATATAAATAGAGAGATTGTTTTGCTAGATTCTGTATCCAAACATCAAAAGTTGGTACATTATCTCTCCGGACTTTATGATACAAATAATCCGAGACAGCCCATGACCACGGATTACGGACAAATGTAAAACAGAAATATTGTTCTTGTTTGTCTTGATCATATGTATCAAGCTTGTTGTGCTGTTTAGAATCAGTATCTAAAAGATATTCTTCTTTTACTTTTTGTGGCAATGTACTCAGAGCAGCCCGGAAAGGAGTTGGAAATACAACTTTGATACCTTCATGCTCTAGTAAACATTTCTCCATGCTCGAACCGGCACATTTGGGTATGTGAACAAAAATATATTTGTGTTTATGACTTATCATCTAAATATATTTTCCTCAAGAACATAAAATTTTTATAAACATCGTCAGGTATTTTTTTGAAAGTTTCTGATTGTGTTTTTGACTGATCACTATTCATATATATATATTTATAATTATTTTGATATGAAAGACCGGATAATTTCATAGCATTCACCCAAAAATATTCGTCCATTACACTATATTGTAAATTCTCTTTATGTGAAGGTCTAATTTGATCAAACCATCCGCGACATTTTTCAAAATCATACGACGTTATGCAGAAAAACATCACCTGTTTATCAAAACGATTGTATGGTAACATACGCCTCACTTCATCACTTGTCCATGCCCAGTTACAAATCCTATGTGCAATTTGTTCTGTGTTTAGTTTCTCAAAATCATTGGTTTGAAGCTTAAATGTTGTTGTGTTATTTTTAGCGATAAACTCAGCGCAATTATCTAGAGGTATCATACCGTCAGACATCAAATACACAACCTCACATCCTTGTTCAAATAATTTCTCAAAAAGCATGATAGATGCTTTTACACATGACGGATCACACCAGCTTGTTTCTATTGAGTCTATAAAATCAATATCAAACACACAATCAAACTTAGCGTTATTTTTTGTATGCGCAACAGCGTGTATATCACAGCCATGTTGATTCTTTAATTTATCAAAAAATTGCTTTAAAATCAGTTGATTGTGTAGCTTTTCATACAAGAGAAACGCGAAACCTACTTTTTTCATACAATGTTATTTATGCACTAGCCACACATCATCTCTACTGTCTTCATACATGCTAAATCGACTGCATATCGGTTCACCTGTCATAATACAATCATCATCAAAAAGTGTATAAACACATTGTGCAAACACTGGCATGTCAATAGCGTGGATAAATCCACGATGGGTTAATTCTTGTTCAGATGGATCGATCCGGATAATCTCTTGTATCATCATGTCTATGATACTATTGACATTATATATATAGCCTCCTAGAATGCCGCAATTTAGCATGGGTTTGTGCCAATATTTAAAATCAGGATAGCAATATGTGTATCCGGAGCTGTTCTTACACCAATCTTGATCTTCTATTGAGTTGTATAATGACTCGCTACCTACATATATTTTATCTTGTTGTACAAGATGCGAAAAGTTTTGCTTGATAGATACATCAATATCTGTAACAAACACTTTGTTAACATGATCATGAATGTTGTTGTTTATGTAGTTACTGAATAAAAAATATCTACTATCATTTGGTGAATATGTTAGCTGATCCGTTGCTGTGTCTTTATAAAATTGTACATGGTCTGTTGTGTGTTTAGCGATAAAATCGGTATCAAAACAGTCATGTATGATAACACCATGTGTGTTTGTTTTATGAACAGACTCATACCATTTAGATATTTGATCATACGTTGCTGATCTGTTAACTCCTTGTTGCGGACACTTCTTGCGATTTAACCAACATGTTAAAAACAATATATCATTCATCCAGTCGGTTGATTGTCACGGTACAAAATAATGTATATCAGTTTCATCAGGGTCATATACATCGCGATAAATATATGTGTTATCTGTTTCTGTTATATAGTCACCAGCCCAGTGTGAAAGTTTTATGTTTTTCTCCCAATCGCGCACACCACAATGTGCCCCGACCATACCAACATTGTGTACACGCGATAGAAACGGTACCATACTCACTCTGTTATTCCTCACAACGTTTTGCATCTTCCAATCCCATCCATTGTGTTTATAATTCTTGATTGCATTACCGCTGTCGTCAAAAGTTTCAAACTCTTCCCAATTTTCTTTCATCTCTTCCCACCGATTAATCCACGTGCCCCAACCTTGATTGTGAAAACATTTATGAGATGTATAACTATAATCTAATTTTCTGTCATGTTGAACTTTGTTGCACATGTAATGACCAGCACTAGCTGTAAAAACGTTATCACACGTGGCATACTCATCTCTAAAATACTCATGCATCTCAATAAAGTCTTTCGCGAAAAGCTGATCATCTTCGACGAGAACAACATATTCATCATGTTTAAATCCATACGTCAATGCCGTTAATGAGTTACGTGTCCAGCCATATCTATTACTATTAATATGTACCTTGATTTGTTTAAAGTTTAAACAGTTGTTCTGTATAAATCCTACAACACGATTAACAGATGGTTCAGTAGGTTCATGAAAAATATCTAACACTACATTGTTCGAGTTTGAACAAAGATTAAGCGTTTCAATAGCCGCTATACACAAGTTCGGTCTAGCGTGAGCTGTCATGACTAGTTGTATTGATCGCTGTTTCATGCTAACTCTCGCGTCAAATTACTATTGTCGTGGTATATATCACATACATTAAACATCTTGACATGTTGGTTTTTTGTATTTGATGGATGCAATTATACACCTAGCACCATCTTCATTCGTGGTCATGATTACTTCACCATTCACAAGCATTATCTTGAACATCTTCCGGCCGAGGTGCACACGTTCTTTTACATATATCACAAGCTTTGGATTTATGTGATATTTCTCTTCATTAACATCTTCAATATGTATCATAATTTCCTCGCTGGATTACCGACAACAGTCATACCATCCGGTACATCACGCGTGACCACACTACCAGCTCCTACACGTGCACCTATACCAATGACCAAGTTGGGTAGTATTGTGCTGTTGGCTCCAATGGATGCGTTTGTTTTGACAACAGTTGGAGGTTCTGATTTCCAAGCACCTTTAGAAGGAGCATGTTTATCATTTGTGAACACAACATGAGGACCAATAAACACATCATCTTCCACAATGACGTTTTCTGGGATGAACACCCCGCAACCTATTTTAACGTTGTTACCTATGTTGACATTGTTACCTATTTCTACAAAGGCTCCGATGGAGCAATCGTTACCTATACATGCTGTACCGTATAGATTGGCTGATTCATGAACATATGTCATGGCTGATAATATATACCATCAAAACAATGTAGGTCAACACTGAGTAGCTTGTCTGTAGACATGCATCTTTTCTCGATGTCACGACCCACAGCTGTACCAACCTCCACTGGTTCATCATTATGTTCGTACCGGAATTGCTCCGCTTCTTCAAATGTATCCACCACGTGAATATCTCTGTAATCAATACTAAATTTTATACTCATGTTTACTTTCTATTCCACATATTATATACGATTTCGACTACGAATACAACTGTGATAAATATCATACACCAGAACCCTATGTCGTTAATATCTATATATGGCATGTGTTTTTACCTCCTGCTTTTTTAGTGGCACTACGCCCGTAACGACCTGGCTGATAACCTTTCCAGTTACTATATGATTCTGCATTCATGACTTGTATAGTGCCTGCTGTTTTGTGACCGTAAATCATCACACCACGATAGGGTTGAACATCTTGTTTCACTGGTGGTGGTAGTTTACCTAATATGTCATCGATAAGTGTTGCTGTGCTCATGATATTATTGTACGATAATACAAGATATCATGCAACATTATTTTTTATTGTTTAAATTATCTCTACATTGTTTGAACTGATCCCACCATTTCATAATGTACACCACTCCTGGTGGTTTGTATAGTGATCCATATCCAGAGCTTTCTTCATCCAATCGATCCGCACTTATGAAACAATTCAGCGGATACATCCGCACTGGTATTTTTTCCCTGTCTACAACAAACTTGGAATAGGCTTCGACATTTTGTTTATGAGCCCATTTTTCACTTAATGTGTCATGGTCATATAGATTTGTGTAGTGTACATTCATGACCCGAGCCATGATATCCGGGGCACCGTAACACCATTGTCCGATTATTTGATAACCGCGGTGGTTCCAACCATCGCCAATGTGTAATGCATCACTATCAAAATTGTTAAAATCGAGAGGAAACATGGCGCGGAGATCTGATCGTGACAATATTACTATATCATATTCGTTTAACACATGTCGCAAACTCTGTGAGATCATGAAAAGATTATGGTAGTTCAACAACGAGAAAGATCTACCTAGGTGTGGAGCATAACTAAGCCAGTTTTTATTGAGACCGTTGTTCAACTTCTCGATGTTGAAATTGTTGTGAAACCAATCAATCGTGGGTCTTTTGTATACAATTGCATGCTGATGATCTATTGTTTTTAAAACATCAAATGTGTTGTCGTCTTGTTGCAAGCAAAAAAACACATCCACATCATGCTCTGTCAGTTGATCTAATTGTGTGTCAATACCACCAGGCCATCTCAACACACCATGATAAACAATAGCTATTTTCATCACACAAAAGCGCTTAGTTCATCAATATCAATAGTGATACAATGTTTAGAGTCCCCCGGGGCTTCTTTGATAATATGATTTGCAGATCCAAGAGTTGATGATATATGTTTAAACATATTAACCGATCGATTATGAGGCATGAACTCAACAATCGTTGGATTGTTCTCACAAAAAAGAACATTCACAAACGCTCCACCGTGCGGGCCAATGATAGTCGTCGCGTCTCTAAACAATCTCATTTGTTGTGTAAAATCTACATCAGATTCGAGTATGTAAAATCCATGATTTTCTAGATATTCTCTCACCTGATCATCATTATGCACACCTCTTCGGCCGACCGGTCTGGTAATATACACACGATCATGTTTGGCTGGTTGTTTGGATGGGTTTATCCCCTCACTCCATTTACGTTTTAACCACATCAGCTCTTCTGCATTTGGTGCCGAAGCCGGTGATGACTGGTCTGGCATGTGTAGCTGCTCAACTCTATATAACGGCCCAATACTAGGTGGACCAATCTTTAAAGGTTTTTGTCGCGATTGATCAAACCCAAAACATGCCATGTGGCGTATCAGAGAACCTTCTGCTCCCAATTCACCCCAACTTGTAAAATGACTCCGGTTTCTCAAAACACTAGCACTTGAATTATTTTCAAACGTCTTTAATCTCAGCATGTCTTCATGTATGTGACCAAACACATGTATATTCCATACAGATAACATGTGTATCCACTCCCCGGGTGATGGTATTATTTCAGCATTATTCTCAAAATAACTTTCAGCATTTATATTTTTTAATCGAGGGTCACAAAAGATAACCTCTCTGTTATTATCGAAAACTACACCATTCGCACCTACATATACATCATGTACAAGCTTGGTCTTTTTTATCATTCTTCAAACTGCTCCAACAACTGCTCGAACTGCTTGACTTCATACCTCACTCTGTCTTCCCCGGATTCATTTTGTATATGGAATATCAAACTGTTGAGCATGTCACTCACGCGTTGCATCAAGTCCAAGGATGCTTCACACCCTTGATCACCGAGGTCACAGATATGCTTCCAATAGTCACTGTTGAACCAACCATCTAATGATTTTAGAGAGTTGTCACTCCATTGTCCAAACATATGATTAAAATTTAATTCTTCGCTCATGATTATGTGTTGTTAATATTTAATTAAAAATATATATTAACCGCTTGAAACACATGTTGCCACAACATTCTAATGATCCCAGAACAATAATTTATGCCGCCATTCATATGCACAACGATGATGCAACCACATGCACGATTCCGCAACACGACCCAATAAAAATCTGATTGGTTTGCTGTACATATACTTGTACGCTTTATACAAAATGGTTTTTTGCCTGGCTAGTCTGATTTCATGTTGTTCATCAAACTTCTTTTTATCAGCGATCCGATCGGTGTTATTAGTTCTATCAAACCTCACGGTTTTAGATTTGACGATCTTGCCATCCACCAACTTGAATTCAAACTCTAGCCACACGTCTATAGGTCCCGTGTCACATGTCAAAAAATCATACACATTGAGGGTGCCTGTGTATTTCTCTCGCTTGAATTTGTTGTCTTTATGTTCTACAGATAACAAACCGGTCGGACTGATGGTGTAATTCTGCAACCAGCAAACCAGATCCTTCGTTTGAAACTCGTTAGTCAATCCCTTTCCATCAGTAATTTTGTTGATAGTCTTCAGCTGAGCAGCTGTCAAAGGAAGTTTAAATTTTGGAGATATAATAACTTTATCAAACATACCCATCACATTTTCCCTTTCTTAATCACTTTTTGCGCGTGTAATAAAGCTCTCCACTGTGCATGCAACTCAACATATCTATCGGTGTGTTGATGTAGCAGCATTTGTTCAGCGGTCCATGCAGCATACTCACCAACAAGATCCCATGCTGTTTTGTTGCCGTGAGCTAATCCATCTTGATAACCACGATCATATGATACTGATTCTGTAATTTGCTGATTCATTAACATTATGATACAATCTGGTCATTTGAAATGCAACATATAAATAATAACAATACATTGTGATTAGTCATTCACATAAATTTATATTTGTTCACATACCTAGATGTGGTGGTACGAATGTAGAAGACACACTCCGTGTTCATGCATCACCAGTCACTGGCTGCGATTGGGCTGTAGAAACAAAAAAAACTCTCAAGTTCGCGTTTATTTAGTTTGAGTCTAGGGAGCGTGAGTTCAAGTTGATCATTCTTGCCAGTTGCTCTATCTCGCCGCGGTTCAATCTGGACCCGCATGTGTCACTCAAAAAAAATAAATTGGCACAGGAACGAGGACTTGAACCTCAACCAACGGTTTTGGAGACCGTCATGCTACCATTACACCACTCCTGCATAAAAAAAAAAGCATCAAGGTTGATGTAACTCGACGTGGATATAATAATAGTGGCTCCCGCGGGTTGTTATCAACAGCTTGATGCTTTAGGAAGGCAGCGCCCGCTACGCAGTTACCGCCTTATAAAATTGTTGGGGAGAGACTACTCTTCAGCCTTCTCTCAACATGTCTCTAGTTACCGCCAGAATGATTCTGCAACTTGATAGGTGTTTAACCTGCTCTCAATCACTTGATCGTTGAGCCTCTACTACCGAGATCTTGTTCGCACTATGTTCCTAGATCCATTGTTATGCGACAAAGGAAGGCCTTGCCTTTTACAGCTCACCTCCAGGAATCATACCTATAGTTCTATGTATAGGATTGGCAGACATGTACCACATGATGGATTGTATCCACATCGCTGTCCTTCAGCTAGCCTCAATCACTTGATCGTCGACCCCTTGCCGCAGCAAGGACATGTGTGCTAGTGACTCTAAGGTTGAGTCTTCTACTAGCGTCCCATTATCAGATCCGTCGAACTGATAATTTTAAAATTGAATTGTTAAAGAACGATTGCCACCTCAGCGGCTTTATACATATAATTATACAGGCGCGTCTTCAGAACGCAACTTTTTTTTCTCAAAATAAACACGAAGACAATATTTTCTCACGATAGCCACGCTGGTGAACACGATCCACAGAAATGCAGAAGACATGAACACACCCATCTGAGCTTTGAATATGAACCACATGGCCAACACATTCAGTGGGAAATTGATGATGGTGCCTATGATGGTGTCACTGATCGCTTCTCGCCATGCGGCTCTGTTTTTGAACATACTGTATTGTAGCTACAGATCAGGTGGTTGGCCACAAACTTTTGTACGCGTGATTGGATGGTAAATTGCTGGTCAATCCCCACTTGTGAGCCAGATAACCTTCCATTTTTTCGCGATCAGTCGAGGATACAGAATCCATGACAACAATTTCACCTATTTTACCATTCAATACCGGGGAAAAACTTTTCAGCCTTCCAATTTGGTTAAATTTAGTATTTGTTTGGCTATTGTCTCGAGTTATTGCGGAGTCATTTTGTGCAGTACCGTTCACAGAGTACGTGAGTGTGGAGTCAAGTACAAAACCGACGATGGAAATGTTATTGAGGGAAATGGAAGCACTAGATTGAAAGCCGTTTGGATACCATAGAGGGTTATTAGCGTATTCAGCTTTGTTGCTAGAATTGGTCTTCACTTGTATGTTGTTAGTGCTGTGAGTCATCAAAAAATTCTGTACAGCTGCGTCTGGTTCCCAAACGAAAAATATTGTCTTGTCAGTACCATCAATTTCCGGGAATGACATATAATCCACATCAAAATCTAATCCTGGTTTTCCTCCAGCCATCACAGTGCTTGAGTAAGTGGGTTGACTGCTCGCGGTGGATTGTGTAGCATGATTGCTGTTACCGCTCTTGTCATCCCATTGGCTAACCGCATTGGAACTGTGGGTAATGGTGCTTGAGTCCTGTGCATCCAGCCAGAGACTTGTTGTGATTCCACCGGGTGTCCAGTCACCCCACACGTTTGTACCTCCACGATACACACGCTTGATGGTGGTGCTTCCCGCTTTTATGCTGCTAGGCAGCTCACCATTTGCCAGTCGCAAACTCATCACTCGATCACGTACAGTGTGTTTGGATCTGTTGAACTGAGACCGTCATACGCGTTTTGTGTCATGCGTCTGATCGTGTACACAGGCTGGTCATCGCTAGTGTCATACCCAACGTTGGTTGCGGTGTACCAGTCGGTACCATCTGTGTGAAATATTATTGGTTTGTTGTTGTCACCTGCACGGGTGTTAACACCACTGGAGTCTCCAAAAGACAAATTCGCGGCAGAGCCGTTGATGAGCTCGTTACCATTTCTGCTTATTGTGACATTACCACTTATTCCTTCTTGACTAGCGTTATTGATATACACCTGTATGGTCCGTTGCACGGTTTTTACTGGATCTGGTAATTTTAGATCGGTGGCAGCACCGCTGCTGGTCATGTTCAAACGATAAGCTCTGTATGTGTAATGTGGATGTATGGTGTAGCTGGTGTCTTCTACTAATTTCTCTGGAAACATTCCGTTGCTCATCACTCCCAGCAGTGCTGACCGGTTGAGCAAATCCACATTTTGACTATCCTGACCCCACTGACTCCATCTCAATAGATTCACCCCATCCGGGTTTCTAGTTTCGTCGCATTTGATCTTGATATAATCACTTTGCCCATCAATTAATTGATTGTTAGCTGATTCAACACCACTAGAATTGCATAACCTCCAACTTCCGGTGGTGTTACTCGAAGCATCGTACCTCTGACCGGTTATGTTACCATCGGAATCGTTTGAGTTAAACCAGCATGGAAAAGTGCTTTTATGATTGCCTGAAGCTTGTGAAAACACATATTTAAATACTGGCCGGTAGTCACTCACGGAACTACCGGAAATCGACAGTAATTTATATATTGATCCTGTGGGTGCGAATAGTTTTTCTGGTAATGCCATGTAGTTATTTATGCTAAAATATCACAATTCCAACCGTATTTCAACTGCTGTATGTCTTTTTCGTACATGTTGCTCACGAGTTGCGCAGTGTCAGCATCGTACAAACTACCGACACCTATACTGGTCTGTTGATCCGTGGTGGTGTTTATCACTGGTAATTGGGTTGTTTGTATGGACAATTTTTCACAAATTATGTTGTAATGATGTTGCAACTCTTCAAAACGGCCCACATGATCAATTTTATCTAGAGGGTACAAACAGGTCTGTAATCTGTAATGGCAATCACAACTGGTCAAATCATCATGTTTTATTGTGTTAACAAATTGTTTGAAACACATGTTTTTGAAGCGCGCAAATGCAGGTAGTTCCCATTGTGTTCCGGTGCATTTGACCACTTTGTCTAGATAACAGCTCACCAGTCGTGTCCATGGGTTACGTACAAATGTGAACTTGAACCAGTTGTCCCATGTCTGGTGGTAAGTGGTGTCATAACCCGGTTCCGGTACAATTAGCGCGCGCCGTTCCAAACTTTCCAACACAGATCGGGTGCCAGTCTTTGCTACTCTGAACCATACAAATTTGTTTGCATGGGACCTTGTGACATTATATTTGTTCATAACTATATTTGTACAACTCTATATCCTGTTGAAATATAGTATCTACCAATCGTTTCATGTCTGTGTCATAATAAACACTGTAATGTGCTCGAGGTGGTAAAGGATTTTCCTGATGAAATTTTGTGTACCTGTTGTGTGCGGTGCTCCATCTCCATGGATACACTCTGTTTTCTACTGGTAAATTTTTTCGGGGTACGTTTAAAGTGTTACATACATGGTCGTAATGTTGTTGTAACTTCTCATACCGACCCACATAGTCGCTTCCTTCCACAAATTCGTATTGTGGGCCGTATTTTGATCTACATGTTTCATCCTTGTGTTCTACAAATATATCAGTTACAAATTGCTTGAACGTACTGTATTTGTCCATACATTCATAATGGTTGTACCAGTCTTTGGTGTATAAATAAGAACTGACCAACCGTTCATATGGGTTACGAACGAAAGCAAACTTAAAGTATGTCTCGTATATAACAGTTTCACAATATTTATTCATATGATACAATGGTATATGCTGCCGGTCATGTTTCCATTGGTTGTAACCAGGTGGTTTCATGTCCGAGGGCATGGCTCTTTCTATTTGTAGTTTAACATATCCCGGTACAAAATGTTCGATTATAGATGTGCTACCTGTTTTTGCTACTCGAGTGTATATGAATTTATAATTATGATTAATCATGTTCCCACCATTTGAAGTTGTCAGAGTTCATGAGAGAGGTCAATTCCCATTCTTTTGATGCTTCCCAAAAAGGAGCTCTTAACGGGGTCATTACCGGATCAAATATGGTACTATCCCTTCTTACAAGACCAACACATGGTACATGTTTTATATTGAGCTTATATTCACACCAATCCGGTAACCTACCACATAATCCTATGAATGTATCTGCTGCAGCCACTATACAGTCTTCGTATTGATTCCATTGCTGAGGCGGTTCATTTTGAAACATCTTAAAATGTGCTAGTTTTTTAGCAGGGTTATTAACCACATTGTTGTTGAACCATGGGCGTTCGTGCACACTAGCTAATAATTTTTCCGCTCCGGCGCATGTTAACAAGTAACTCTCCGTGCCATTGAAATCTCCCGGGAAGTTCAGCATGTTAGTTCTGTTGTTGAACTGCACCAGATCATATCTAGCCAGGTCATTGACACTGCTGATGTAATCATAATGTGCAATCAATTGATTGACGTGTGAAGGTCTAGCGTCTTCTTCTAAAACTAAAGTGACTGGTGTTTGATTTGATATGATATTTTTCCAGGTATTATAATGAGATAAAAAACAACCAACCGCTCCCGGGCTCTCGCTGAAATATAGTTGTTGTTGCAAGCTCCCGGGATGTAATTGTAACCCGTGTTGTTTGTATATGAATCGTTTGTCCCCTCGGCTATCTATCGCGGCAAACATTTTAATGCCTTTGTTCAACTTAGCGAATCGAGACCATCTAGTGTTTATATTTTGCTCAAGCACAATACACTGAATATCATCTATAACACGCCGAGTATAATTACGTGCTTTAGATATATAAAAATTTCTCCTCGATGTAAAGTTGATATTTTTGCGTTGATAATTATCAACACGCTCGTTATCTGAATGAGGTATATGAAACACACAACACTTTTGATTGTCTATAAACTTCCGTTCTAAATTATTATTCTCCATTCGAGTGTACAGGTCATCATCATCATGACCATAACCGATAAACCTCTTATTGTAACCACCTGCATTTAAAAAATCTTTTTTATACATGTGTGTCAATCCGTTCAAGTATCTCATGAATCCGTGCTCGTCTCTCATTGTACCGATGCGGTGATCACCTGTTATAAATTCGCCTGGTACGAGAGTGTTTGCATCGAAATAACATGAGTATGGGTTGAACATGTAATCAACATCCAGCTTCAAAATCTCTTCACAAGTTGCATGTTTAATCGCGAAGTTGTACGCTTGTCCTAGATGAAAATGTCGCTTTCCGTTTACTCTGATCAGTTTGATTCTTTGGTCTGTTGTGTCTAAATCGATTTCCGGAGTGGAAGACCAGTCGACCACCACAATCTCTTTGATTTGCTCACATGATAACCAGCTTCGAATCGTGTGTTGAAGCACGTGTTGTCTGTTCATGCATGCACATACTACAGACACCGCTTGTTCATTGGTCATTTTTTGACTTGTTTTCTGTATTTTGTCGCGATCCATTTTGCCGCGGCCATTGTGACAGCTAGTTTATCCACACGTTCTAAAATTCTAGTCCAACCATCTAGATCCAATGACTGTAGTGCTTGTAACGAAGTCACTGTTTTTCCATTCTTCATCTTGACATCAGGAAACACTTTGCGAAAATTCGGACCGAAATACTGAAAGCTGCGATTGACCAGACTATGAGCAGTGCTGGGCTCTACTTGCCAGTAACTTCGCGCAGGTCCGATACCTGTGTTGGTGCGTTGTATTTTGTCTCTGTATTTACTCTCTACATATCCGGTGTATATCAGATACTGTTCCAGCTCTTCCACGGTCGCGCCATGATCCCCTTCAAATATTTCCGCCGCTTGTCTGATCATGGATCGAATTTCTGGTGTCAGTCCTGTGCTACCATCCCACCTGCGCAAATCGATAATGGCTTGTTTTTTCTTCGCGTCATCATTAGATGTTTGATAATCGATACTCCAATCTGTCACAAATTGATCAATGTCTAAAGTTTGATTACGAACAGCTTGATGTGTTTCTGCGCTTGGAGCGCCTGCAACACCTGCTGCTCCGGGCATCACACTACCCAACGCCATCAGATACGGTGATAATGTGTTCTCAACATAGTACTCTTTGAATGAATTCATTTTAATTATTTATCTAGTTGTATAAATATATACAATGTATCACTTGTCGTACTCACCAACCACACCGGTTCTGATAAAAGAAGAATTCATAAAATATATGAGACACATGCAAGCAAATGGGTATCACTTCGAACAAGATCCATATGCTAGCCACGCGTTCACTCTCATGAAACCATTTTATCAATCAGGTGCCCCTTACGAAGGCAAGCCATCGGATTTTATGGAATACAACAACATACATGATGACGAGGTGATGTGGCCGAACGGAGGTCCGCCATTTCCTATGTACTTACATGTTGAGCACTTGTTGAGAACACCCAAAACTCAATTGATGCATCAACTCAAATCTTCTGGCTCCGGTGAGGATTTAAAATATGAATCAGAGTATGATGAAACACCAACCTACATGAGCAGCAGCGCGTCTCTGGAAAGAGTGGTTAAATCTGATGGTATGTTTCCACGGCAGACTCCTATTGATAAAAAATCAGTACCTGGTTACCGCACACATGATGTGCATAGAAAAGAGTATCAAGTACCGCAGTCAGCTGACTATCAATTCAAAACAGAATCTGGAATCGATTACTGGATTTATAGAATGGATGTGTTAGAGTCCGCGGCAGTAAATTATTTGAAGAAAAAATTCGCCACCCGACAGAGTGAGACACCAGATCTATAACACCTCATGTATTGACCGCTCGATCGCGGATTGAACAAACTGCCTCTGAGACATGCCAGCAGAATCAATAGCGCGTTGCAACAGATCTTCTATATCAGCACTCACCACTAATGATATGTATTTTTTCTCTCGTTGAGCACGAATGGGTCTTCTCCTGATGTTTTGAAATAATGACTCATTAACCTTGAGGCTATCGATAGCCGCTTCACTGACCTCGGTCAAGTTGGTACGACAATAGCCTCTGTTGCCCTCTCTACTGACGCGGAGTCCGAACAATTCTGCTGCTTTCTTGAAATGTTTGTTGTGATATTGACCACTGCTACAGTCTTTAATATCATTAACAGCGTTATAAAAATGAGCCATCTCATGTAGTAGTGTTTCCAGTACAGCATGAGCACCTCGAGCCACATACTCGGCTGATATGTTGATTTCCGGAATGTTTTCATCCATCTCTTTATCGACCCAGAAACTCTTACCAAACCAACCATATGCATTTTTCCGCCCACTTTCTTGGATGGTTATGACCGGCTTGGGTAGTTTGTTGTTTGTAAATATTTTATTGAAATGATCAAATGCTCGGTATAATTCCGAGTATATTTTTTTCATTTTTGTGGCCGGACTGCTAGTGAACCTCCCGGTGGCTGCTGCGCGATATTCGTTCATGTTGTGTGTTGTTAAGGTTAATTGATTATTCTTCAATTATATTATGATCATGAGCAGGTTGCCACTTTTTATATCGATTTTTATTTTTATGTATCCACTGTGTTGATAATGTGACGCGTTTGCTTATACTGGCTCGTGTTGGCCATTTGCCTTTGATCATGAAATATGAATCCAAACCGGTTGATATCATGTTATGGTACTGTAGCTTGTCGGTTAGTATGATGGTAATACCGTCATCAAATGATGCCGCAAATGTTGAATGAGTGTCGTTGTAACTTACAGATTCAATCTTCATTTTCTATAGCTGCTGGACGATGATCTATGACCTCACTAACATCTTCCCACTTACCACTCCATGGATTTTTTCTCTCCACACTTAGATGCCGCCCAGTGTTGTCGTGTCTGATCATGCTGGCTAGGTGAAAATCAAAAGCTTGACTAGCATTTTCCGCCATGTAGTAACGATAACTATCAAGTGCTGCAAGATGGAGATTGGATCCATTGCTGTATTTTATCCTGTATTCAAACAATCTATTTTGATCTTTCATGTTGCATGTTGTACTCATCAACAGTGTACGTGTCTACACGTGTCAAATCTGTACCTGTGTCCAATAAAAAGTTAGTTAAATTTTTTGCCTCTTGTCTATTCAAAACAATCTGATCTGAATATATTTTGCCAGTGAATAGTATTTTGACCATGTATTTGACGCGATCAATCAAGCTTATCTTACCATCGTGGTAATAATTGTTGAACAGGCTAACATAATAATATTCACCATCCGATTCTACCATCACGACTTCAGCGCTGCATTCACATTTAAAGAATTTATATTTCATCATGTTAATCAACATTATATGACCACATCGAAACAATTGCTACTTTTTTTATCTATGTTTTTCAATATATGTGCTTGCAGAATGCTCGTCTGTGCCTATTATATGTTTAGTATTTTCATAAATACTTTTCTTCTTTATATTAAAGTTTATCATTAAAACACTACAATAAAATTTTTCTGCCACCCCTTTATTTCTTTCCATTCTTTTTTTAATAAATTAGCTACACGAATTGCATGATTTCTATCTGATTTCCTATGAGTATCATCAAATAATAAAGGTACATTAGTATTGAATTTGTCCCAATATTTATCAATTCCAGATCTAAAATGTGATCCCGCGGGCCCATCTACTAATATTAAGTCATACTCTTTTGGTATTTTAGTAAATACTATATCTGCGTTATACCACTTACCTTTTAATGGGGCGTGTATATAATTAGAATCAGGTGCTAATCCCAACCATTTTGGATTTTGTTCTACGGAATATACTTTCCAATGTTTAGTTAATTCTATAGTTCCTTTTCCACTACCGAATTCTAATATAGTTTTCCCTTCTTCAAGATTATCTTTAATCCAATCAAACATTTCTTCGGATATCGCCCAACTATTTAAATTTTTATTTCTTTCCATATATTTTTATTTTTTTTCATTATAATTTATTTTTCTATAATTACTACCTTTTTTTGTTATTGAATTTACATATGATGGGTATTTTTTATTTTGTTTGTGTTTGGCGTTACCACCATCAATATGGTTTACTTGTACGTCAGTACTTTTAAGTATTGAGTATCCTAATTTTTTTATTTCACTAGAAATTTTAAACCCCCAATGAATTTTTTCTCCTGTAAACCATACATTTATTTTATCTAACAATTCTCTTCTAATAATCATACAACAAGTTGCTGCATCTATATTACCTACCATAATATCGTTTATTTTTCTTAAATTAGATGGGTTCAATTTATTTATCACACCATTTCTTTTAAGCATTATAATACCAATTTTTGGATTTGAGTCCATTACATTAACTAATTTTTCCATATAATTTTCAGTAATTACTTCACAATCATTATCAAATTGGAATAGGTATTTACAATCACCATCTATCATTTTATAACCATCTAACATACCTCCTGCATCACCACTATTGGTTTTATTATATTTTACTTTTAAATTATAAAATTTTTCTTTTTCTAATGAATTTAAAAATTGCGGTGTACCATCGGTACTACCTTGGTCTATGATTATGTGATTATAATCTTCATAATCAGTTAAATGTTTAATACTTCTAATACACATTGACGTATATTCTAACCTATTATAACATCTCGTTATTATTTCTACTTTACTCATATTTTTATATTATAAAATTTCTTTAATTTTATCAATAATTTCTTTAGCCCTTACTTTATTATCGTGTTTTGACTCTACAATTTGTCTTAATTTTTTTTGTGTTTCAATGTTAGGAGTATAATTAGAAATTAAATTTTTAAAATCTTCAATGTTATCAAAATACAATATTAAATCATCCGGAAAAAAATAATCCATTTTTTCAGTTCTATTAGATATTATTTGTGTCCCACACGCCGCTATTTCTAAAGCTTTTGCCCTAACCATAGGTACAAGTGGACTATCAGTGTGTATGCTTGCAGCACTATTTTGTAAACATTTTATATATTCTTTTCCTTTATGGTTTGTATGTTTTATTATCTTACTAATTTGTTTTCTCAATGGATAATGAGAACTAACACTACAATTAAGACTAATGGTGCTATTACCATAAACAGGGGTATATAATGATGTATCTATACTCCAAGGGTGCCACATACTTGAGGTGTTTGGTTTATTTTTGTTTTTATCTAAATCTCTATATAAAATTAAATCAATTTTATCATAGACATCTTGATTAAAACTTCTGTAGCAACTATCATTATCAAATAAAACTGTTTTAATATTACTATTTTTTAATTTATTTACAAATTTTCTAAGAGTAGGTGATGTTTCCCAACGTTTAACCATAGGTAAAAATACAACATCATATTTACTTAAATTGACATTAATATTTTCTAATAAAACTTTGTCACCAGCAATTTTATCCCATACATCATAGTTTATATGATAATTATATGTTTTCCCTAAAAAATTAGGATAAGTAACATCAGAACTTGGGTATAGTTTTAAAATTTTTAAATCATTTTCTAATTCCATATCTTTATTTTTTTATGTCTTTCTTTTTACCAAAACCACCACTATTATTTAATTGTATTAATATTTCATTTATCCATTCTTTATTAGGTATTTTTTTATATAATTTTTTTAAAAATCTAAAGTCACTACATTTGTAAGCATCCCATGTAGATTCATCTTTATATTTGGAGTGAAATAAAAAACAAGGTGACCCTATCCCATTTAATCTTATACTTTTTGTTTTAAATGAATTATTATCAGGTAAACATCTACTATTAGGATATTGCATTTTCCAAATTAATATAGTGTCTTCATCTACTATGTTATTAACAATAACCTCAATTACATTTTCGTGTAATAACATATCATCATCATCTAGAAACATAATGTATCCATCTTTTACTTCATCTAATAAACTATTACAGTATAAGTTGTGTGGTGAAAACCAAAAACTAGGATTATTAGGGTTTACAGATTTATCATTTTTTATAATTTCTTCTCTATTGATTTTTATTTTACTAACATTGTAATTATTAATATAATTTAAATCTAAGTCATCATCATAAGAAACTATATGATTTATATTTTCATATGTCTGTTTTTTTATAGAATTTACACACATATCGAAACCGTTAGGTCTATTAGATGTTCTAGTTAATATATTAATTAACGGTTTTTGCATTTTTTAATTTCTTTTTTTAATTTCTTTTTCTTCGTCCAATTGATCAATTCAAAATTTGTTTTGAATTGTTTGCTGAGACAGTTTCGTGGTTTGCTACCTTTACCGTTCATTTGAATTCATGCGGGTCAAACTCGATCAATTCACCAGCGCCGTCTTCTAGTTCTAGCATGGTTTGTTTGGTCTTGGCAATCTCGCGGTGGATATCTTCACTGGACCATCCCCAGAACGTGATCTCGTACAGTATTCTAGATAATAATTCTATCAAATCAATATCACACTCCAGATACACGTGCATGTTGATCAATTGTTCCCATGGTACGAGATCAATTGAGTATCTATCGTCGGTTGAAATTTCTCTGATACCCACATGCACACTCTCTTCATATCCAGTCTTTAAGTCCGGACAAACAATCTCGTAAGTTTTTACACAAATCTCATTGTCTTTAGATAGTGTATCATCCGCGCGTAGTTGTAGTAATTCTTGTATCACTTCTGTGTAGTTATCGCAAACATGTTGATCGCTGTCATGCTCTGTGTAGTATAATTTATGTATGCATGTACCTACACGGTTGAGACCACCTGTGTCCATTATGGATGTTAAGTATTCTCTTAATGTCATAACAACTTACATAAAATTTTAGCTTGTTCTTCACCCATGTATTTTCTGAAATACACTATGAACTCTGCTAGCCTATTAGGAGGCCAGTGCTCTTTATTGACAACATCTGCCACCGCTTGAAACTCACAATTATGCCACATCTCCGTCAGTATTATGAACTCCGTCATTGGTTGTTCTGATTTCCTGCTCCACGTATTTCTTGATTTTTTCCACTTCATCCGGGTGTTTTGTCTCCATCCACCAAAGCATCAACTCGTTAGTGTAGTAATTGATGATGTCTTGTTCTTCATAATTTACAACCTGCTTGCTCATCTTTATTTATTATAAAATAACAGCCATACTGAATCAACTAATAAATAATGACATGACAGAACGACGTAAGAAAATATGCTGGATGTGTTTGTTGATATTTACTATAGGTATCGCAATATCTCTACTAGTATCAGCGTGTTATGAAAAAACGTATGATGAATTGAAAGAACTGCCGGATGTTGTGTATGGTGGGGACGGTAAAAGGGACATGGTCACGAGAGCTGATCTCGGATTTCACTTCAATCATCAGCGTGGTCGAAACTCCCAGGAGCTTGATATACCAAAATATGTCAATATATTCATGTTGGATAATAAATTCCGGGAGGTGGATTATTATTGGTTTCGTAAATTTAATAATTGGTTTAAAGATCTATTGTTCAATAATGGCATGCTAGCATTAGGTGACGCTGGAGAGACACTCGATTGTGACAATTACGCCATGATGTACAAAAGCCTCATGAGTGCAGCTGCATACAAGGCTGGAGAGAAAACTGAACCAGCTGCTATATTGCTACTTGTAGAGCAGCGAGACGCATTTGGTGGTATACCCGCCGGAAGTCTGCATTTGTGTGTGCTGATCATGACAAACCGCGGTTGGTTTGTTGTTGAACCACAAACCGGTGAGTTTGATAAATTAGAAAATTATCCAAATCAAAAATATGTCCGGATGATGATAATTTAGTTCGCTACTTAATCTAAATTGGTGGACCTGGTGGGAGTCGAACCCACGTGCGTTCCATCTATGATCAATGCTTCTACAAGTTTAGTCAACATTTACTGGATTGTTGACACCCTGGAGGGATTGTTGTTAACTAGTGTCAGTCCCACTAACCACCGTGTTGCTTGATGTTGACAACCGATGAACTATCAAGCGTCACTCAACGGTCGAGACAGCGTCAAGCTGCCATGAGAGTCTCTTCAACAGAAGAGAACGGAACAATGTTATTGTCGCCATTTAGGACTTGCATGCCTTTTTAGAGAGCCAGGCATCTCTCTCACTTGCCACAATTGATTTTCAATGAACGTCGAATCCAGTACAGGCCCGAATAATATATTATTATATAATGTCTGGTGAGCGGTTGCAACTATCCTTTCCACCAATCAGCATCATCTTCTCCTAGAACAGGCAGACCATACGCTCGTAAATATACATTGGCATCATGCTCACGCTCCTCGTGAGGAGCGTTGGTCCATTGATCGTGCTGTTCAGCGAAATATGTTCGAATCAAGTCACGTAACGCTTTAGCAGCTTCTGATCCGTAATTGTCTCTGAATAGAGCAACTTCACGTTGAATGAGATCGCGTGTCTCATCTGATGGGTACATGTTGTCTATATCATTTCTGATCATGTACCCTATGTTTTGCTCTTCACCCTCTCCACCATCCCACAGCTCAATCATCTCTCCAGCACCAGGCACGGGATCTCTCTCGTCCTGTATTTCCGTTTTGCCACGATTCACATTGTACTCGTTGTTTGGGTCACCTGGTGGTGATCCTCCAGCGAGATTGATCTCCACAATCTGTTCGTACATCTCATTTATCAATCGATTGTCTTTCCCGTTCATGTTTATATTTATACAAATGCTTTTTGTTCTTGTTCTTGTAATAACGAGATCGCGTAATCTTTTTGTTTGAGCTCAATATCCCAATCAATCTCTTTACCAATTGTTACGGTTGAATCGTATTGTTGTCTGAACCTTGCTGGAGTGTTTGTAGCAAAATCTATATGAGCCCGCGGATTGTTGTTAGCTCCGCCTTCACTATAATGAAACAATGGTCGACATTTGTGTGAATCCCATGTTTCATAACATCTCGCAAATGCTTCTTTGACACACCATTTACCTGGATTGCACTCGTGATGAAGATTATCATACGTTATCGGTATACCACACTCGAGATGGATCAAGTCATACAACATGTCTGGTGTCCACAATCCTTTGTCTTCGTTCTCTAATACCAATCGTCGTCTTACTCGTGGGGGTAGCTTGTGGTAATTATTGAGAAATTCTTTTGCTATTTGTTTAGGGTCTCCAGTGCTACGGCTCATGTGTATGTTCAATGGATACCAATAACTATCACTGGACTCACCAGCGATCTCATCCATCAACCATGCATGATGATCGAGTTCATTGATGGTGCGCCTCACCACTTCTGGGTTGGCACTACACAACACATTGAAGTGATCTGGATGAAAACTAATACGAAAATCTCGAGGTGATTGACTGTAAATAAACAGTCTTATCTCGTAAAACTTGTCTTTGATCAGAGTAGCATTAGGTAAATCATGTAAACTCACATTGGCTTTGTCTAGATTGAACAGCGGAAACAACGTGCTGCTGATACGATATCCCCAGCCATTACTCTTGGCATGTTTCATGGTTTGTAACGTTGTCTCCAGGTTCTCCAACGCTCTCTCCCCTAGTATCTCTAGTGCTTCAGTTCTGTCATGCTTCTCAAACTGCGTGAATCGCATGGCGCGGTGCCTCACTCCGGATTTTTTTAGCTGTAAACTAATGCAACATAGATTATACATAATAAATAAGTATATGACACGTAGTAAAGACATGCAACTAATTTGGGAAGCATATCAAAATAGTCCAAGCGAGGAAGAACACAATCCCGTACCATATGAAGCTGTGTTTGAAGATCTGGTGGATTTGATCAAACAAAAAATAGAGGAGTACGGTGGCACAGAGGAGGATCACTTTCAATCTTCACAAGAGGACATTGCCAGCGCTTTATCCCATGCTGAGCAGTATCGAGCCGCGGAGTCGATTTGGGATGTCATGATAGGAGACATTTTGAAAGTCACTCGACACAAACACGCACAAGACACGGAGACAGATTTTACATGATGAACGATAAAGAAACACGATTAATATGGGAATCATATTCTCATAAACGAATAGATGAAATCAAAGACATGCAACCAGATGATTGGGATGAATATTTAGACCGTAAACATGACACTATTCCTCGAAATCCGGTTTCATTAAAAAATAGACTCGACCGGACCCATCAACGAGACACACGTCCAAGTCAGAGCATGATTAACATAATCCACAAACGAATGATATCGTTTCGCGAAAGAACAAATGAAGACCCTACAGGGTTACAAGGCACCGCACTTGATAATTTTTATCACCAGGTAGCAGCTCACCCGAGAAAAGCATTAGAACAATGGATATTGTTGAAGTCACAAGGTGAGAAACCTGGCATGGAACCTGGAGATGAGGAATTATACAAGATTGGTGCTGCAATAACCGGTGCCACGTCCCCGGGGGGAGTGTCAAGTGATTACATACAGGATGATAAGACCAAGCAGTTAGAAATAACTGCCGGTCAACATAATATTCAAACAACCGACCAAGCCAAAGTAGCGGTGCGTTTGTACAAAGCAATAGAAAATTTAATTGCAATGAAGGCTGAAGAGCTGCCTCAAAACCACGACTATAATATCTGGTTGTCCAGGCATGTGTACGGTGATGGGCAGCCTGATCCACAAGCTTATATAAACACTGATCAGAGTTTTGATTTCCACGAAAAAATTGTGGAACCAGTGATGAGTCAAATCAAAGGAGCAATCAACAAAGGATATATTTGATAATCATGAAAGATACATTCAACGAATTATATTATCAACTCGTGGAAAAAACAACACAACGACTAGATAGCAAGTGCTGGAAAGGATACACTAAAAAAGGAACTAAAACCATCAAGAAAGATGGAAAAAAGAAGCGTGTTAACAATTGCGTGAAAGTTGATGAAGCAGCCAAGTGCACAGGTACTACTAAAAAAGCTAGCAGCACCAGCAAGGGCAAGAAATGGATGAAATGTGTCAAAAGTGACAGCGGTGGATACAAGCGCATACACTGGGGCCAAAAAGGCGTCAAAGTGAGTGGTAAAGCCAACACTAAACGTCGCAAGAGTTTCAGAGCACGTCACAAGTGTAGCACAGCCAAAGCTAACACACCAAGAGGGCAAGCATGTAAAGACTGGTAAATTTTTTATTATGAACAGAAATGACAACAAATTAATATACGAAGCATACGCACGTGGGTCAGAACCAGTATCGATCACTGACTTAATATCACCGGATGTCCCAACAGACATAAACTCATTAGTGCAGCAAATTGAGAGTAGAGTTAATCCAAATCGTAATCTTCTCGGTGTGGACGTAGCGTCAGCATACTTTCAAGAGGTGATCGCACCAGCAATCCTCGAGTGGTTCAAGAGTAGTGCGGTTAGTGTTGCTGGTCTTGTAGGCGGTCTTGAAGCTGAAGGACCTAGTATACCTTCTTTTGAAATGTTTCAAGAGGTGTTACAAAAAATAAAATTTGGTGACAACCTCCAAGCGGCTAGACAGATCGAACAAAAACAAGAACAAGAGCTTGACGTGCAAAGACAGCAGCGGAGAGACCGACCCGGGAGAGTGTATACTCACACACCTCGTATGGGGTAAATATGTGAACACATTCAAACAATTTTTCGAGAGTTGGAATGATGCTATTGCATCAGATGATTGGTTCGGTTATAATGATGATGGTGTGAATCTGTGGTCTCAAGTAAAATACAGAGATAAAGATGTGTTACATAATTTAAGATCGTTTATTGAATCAGCACTAGATGTGGAAAATGACCCTGGATGGGGTGAATCATCAGATGGTGAGTGGGTAGGTTTCCCGGTTCATGATCAAGAGGAGCACGGATTTGACGCTACGGATGATCTGCTAGGATTTTTACACAATTATTTTTACGAACACCACCATTATCGAACATTTGTGTCACCAGGTGATACACATCCGCATTGGATTGAGATCAGAAAAAATTTAAATTACACTGACAAGCATATGAGAGGTCAAACAGAAACAGATTTCGCATGAACACATTCAAACAATTTCACGAATCGATGGGCAGGAGAGGTTTTTTAAAAACTCTGTTCGGTGCCGCCGCAGCGGTAGCGACAACCAACCCAGCAAAAGCTGCGAGTGTTGTGGCAAAGGCTGCTAACGCCCCATGGATAAAAATGACACTTGAGCAGGACTTTACATTGTTTGATTATACCGATGTACCAGTCAGTACAATAGGTAAGATCACCTCCCTTAAAGGTAAATACACACCTGGAGTGAGTGCTGACGGTAGCGTCATGATTGACTATAATGACAGCGCGATGGACATGATGGAGGTGTATGTGAAACCAGGTACCAAGATGTATAATATATGCAAGAGTCGGGTGGAAGGTGAAGAGGGAGATCGTGCAGCTAAATACGGTCACGATGCTGATGGTTGGGAGTTTGAAAAAAAGGTGTTTGACACCATTAGTGATGGAGATGGAGATGGAGCTAGTTGGTTAGAGCAACAATTGGAGAATGACATGAATGAGTCGTACACGAAGTACGAGAAACAGCCTGATGATTGGAAAGATGAGCTCGCCATGGTTGATGGTTTGGAACCAGATCAATACTCAGCTCTAGCTCAAAAGGATGCAACTGATAGAGTCAAGGAATTTTTAGATCAAGCCGGTGAGATTGGAGCAGAGATTGCTGATCACATGAAAGACATTGCGGGCCGCGGATACATGAAAGCACATGTGCTTGCTAATGGTACTGGATCAGAAGCTATATCCAATGATACAATGGCAGAGTTGCGTGAGCTTTACAACGACGAAGACATTGACTATCCTGATGAGATGGATAGCGACAGATGGTTGGATGGTACTGCTGATAATCCAATGGACACTATGGCGTATGATCAAGACAGTTATGACCGTGACATGGCTCAAGTGCAAGGAACAGGTGAGTATGAGCAACCACCAGGCACCGGCGTGGACACCAGTTGGACGGACAAACTAGGCAACACGTTGTCATTAAGCCAGGTTTATGACCTAGCAGAGCCTTTCAATCGAGCGACTTCCCCAGAAGATTTTAAACATCTACTAATACCTACAGAGCGAGATCCGGCGCGTGTTCAAGCTGCTGATATACAAGAGCCTATATTGATAGCTTATGATGGTAAAACACCTATCAGTATTATAGATGGGCAGCATCGTTTAACCAAAGCGTTGGAAATGGGTGAGAGATACATACCGTGGATTCGTGTGGATGTCAATAGCGATCCCCGATTGAAACAAATGTTTGTACCACCATCTAAAGATAAATTTGACAAACTAACCAATCAGATGAGTGATGATTATGATGAACGTGATGAAGAACTGAAAGAAAACTTTATTGATGGTAAGAAAAAAGGCAAGAGTCGACCGGGTCGCGTGAAACGATCCGGTGCTAGCTGCAGTGGCAGTGTCACCAGTTTACGTAAAAAAGCAAAAGCTGGAGGTGAGAAGGGTAAAATGTATCACTGGTGTGCCAACATGAAGAATGGCAAGAAAAAGAATAAATAATTACATGGAATTTGACAATCTTTGCAAACTCGTAGAATCAAAGCAATGTCCGGAAGCGATAACTAATAGGCAATTGAATCAAGTTAACAAAGCCAAAGCCGCTTTAGATGATCAAGTGGCATACATGCACCCAGATGCCGCTAAAAAGATCGTGTCGTTGATGGAGCAAAACAGATTGTGCGGCAATTGCATATCATTTGATGTGAGTGAGCATGCGAAGAAATGCGGAGTACCTGTTGACGACGGTTATGGATATTGCGTGGGTTACGATTTCATGTGCCATAAAGACAAAACATGCTTGTCACATGGAGAGGGTGGTCCCAAAACAGAATAAACCGTATTACAGGTATAATAAAATGAACAAACGTAATTAAAATTTTCATGAATATATTGATCTAATCCAGCTTGTCCGTGATATTTCATGATTGAGATACAATGTTTTGATTTTTTGTGTATATGGAGGTCTTCCATTTGTAATTATTTAACGGCCCTTTGCCGGAAAAAGGTATTTCTGTAAAGTTGTTAGTACATGTTTACATAATAATTTATTGCCTTTATATTGAATCATATTTTCAGTTGAACCTCTGTATTTTACAATCCACCGCGCCACATTCCCGGTGTGATTGATTAAAAATTTACATCTAGATAATATCTGCATTGCGGCTAAAAACATTTGCGCGTGAGTAACTTTATTTTCATTAATTACGCCTCTATAAAGATGTTTTTTTGAGCTTGTTGTAGGTATTTCTTGTATGCTGAAAACAGGTATGCTTGGATAATAATTTTTGAAAAAATCTATGAATTGTGTTTGATCCGTCTGAATAAAAACTCTGTTGATGTTTTCATTTTTCATTATGCTTGGTACACGAGAAATGAAATTCTCGTAAGAAGTTTCTTTTATTTCTTTAAATTTATCTGTTCCTCTAAAACATATAGCTAGAGTCTTGTCCATATCTATTTCGTATTTTTTAATAAAAAAATCGACATACTCTAAAACTGAATCCGAGGGGTTAAACCATTTCTGGATTATCGGATCAATGTTTACTAGGTCTTCATTCTTGTAGTCAAATAAAGATTTCCTACTATAGTTAATTTTTGAAATTTTATCGACATTTAATTCTTGTGATTCATTAAATTTAAAACACATATTGTATACATTTTGATCTGGGAAGTCTTTATACGTGTTGAACATTTTTGAAAAATCTACTTCAGGAACAGATTGGTGTTGTTTTATATGCTTAATTATATCGTAACAAGCAACCGAGCAACAAGAGAAAAATCCTGAATTATGTTTAAGTTGTAATTTCATTTTCTACTCTCCAAATTCATACCCAAAATACTAAAAGGTTTTGGTTTATATTCGCTCATATAGATATATACACTTAACCAAATTCATACCCAAAATACTCAATGTCTTTTGCGTATTTTTCCGCAACAATTTGCTTTGTTTCTTCATCGTAGTATTCGGTGTAGTGTTTGTGGTTTGTTTTGTTTTCGTGTGGAAGTTGTTGTTGAGGAATGCCAATTTTGTCACACACAAAGTTAAAATCTTGTTGAAGGGTTTCAAACCTAATATAATTAATATTTTTAGCGCCTTTATTGAAGTATGATAGTTGGGGTAATCTATCAACCCATTCAGTTTTATTTTGAACAGCATCTCCGAACGAAATTGATTTATAAACAAAATCTCTAAATCCCCTTTTTATTGTGTCAAAATACCAAGAAACCATCCTATCAAAAGGATTTCTGATTGACATTATCAATACAGTATCTTCGGTGATTGCATTATTGAATATTTCTTTATATTGCAAAAAATTTCTATGTTGTCTGATATCAGAATTTTTATTAGTAATCTTAATCCCTTGAATGTTGTCTGTGTATTTTGATAAAGATAACCGCACGGATCTAGTTCCTGTTTTTTGTGGTTTTATATATAAAAAATCTTTCATGATCCAAATTCATACCCAAAATACTCAATGTCTTTTGCATATTTTTCCGCAACAATTTGCTTTGTTTCTTCATCGTAGTATTCAGTATAGTGTTTATGCTTGCTTTTGTTTTCGTGTGGAAGTTGTTGTTGAGGAATGCCAATTTTGTCGCAGACGGTATTGAAGTCTTGTTGAAAATTTTCTATTTTTCCTATGAAGTCTATAGTGATTTTGGTATTTTTACAAAAAATAGAATCATAGCAACTGATGTACCCCTTCCAAGTTTCAGGTTCCGGGCGATTGAGAAGTTTTGTTGTATATTCTTTGAATGAAAGAGGAGGAAGATTTTTTTGGTAAAAAGCATACGTTGAAACCATTCTATCCCAAGGGTTTCTGACAAATGTAAATTTAAAATAATCTTTTGGATCATGTTTAAAATATTGAGATTTACGTTCTAATGGGATATGACCTCCAGTTGATTCGTAAGGTAAATCAAGTGCAGCTCTAACGGTGTTTCCGCCGCATTTTTCAATGTGTAAAAATAGATATTTATATTCGTGATTTATCATTTATTATTCTCCAAATTTGTATCCGAAATACTCAATGTCTCGTGCATATTTTTTCGCAACTATTTCGCGGGTTTCGTCATCGTAGTATTCGGTGTAGTGTTTTTTGTTTTTGTCTCGCATTTGAATTTTCCGCTGGTGGATGTTGCTATTAATATTTACACCTATTTTTTCTGATATATATCCTAGGTCATTTTCACGATTTTCAAACCGACCAACAAAGTCCATTTGTTCGGGATCCAAGTAATCATGAAAAGTTTCACCGCTCTCATGTGTTGGGGTTTTATAATGTTCAAGAAAATATTTCAGAGATTGGCCCGCTTTTTCTCCGATTGGCCCGCCGGGATGTTTGCTTGTAAACCAAATATCTTTGTATTTTGATATGATACAATCCCAAGTATTTCTAACAAAACTAAACTTAAAATATTCATCAAAAATCTCAGGATCTAATGTTTTTTTCCAATCATTCAAAGCCCAGTGTTTGTTTTTTATTTTGTTTTGTTTGTAGTTGAATTGTGATTCGATGCTGGTGCCTCCAGTTCGAGGTATGTGTATAAATAAGAATTTGTGTTTGTGGTTTATCATTGATTAATGATTTTGCTAATATTTTCTATAGTTTTTGTATCCAGAATATTTTTGTAACATTTTTTTGAAGGTTTGAAGCATTTATCAATTGAGGTTTTGATGAGATTCTCATCTTTCTCTATTATTGAAGATATAACATTTGACGAGTGCTCGATATCTTCATAATTGATTTCAATAATTTGTACTCCCTGTGTTTTTAATGTACTTAATTCATTTAATACGAAGCTGTTGATTTCAGTTAGTTTTTTTGCATGACGTATAATTCCTCCATCCCAATCTGGATGACTATTGATCGTATTAAATATGTTACGCTTTAAATGAATTAATTTGACGGGCATAAATCTAGATAAATGTTTATATATTTCTGATATTTGCCACTGATCGATCAAGTCGCGCTTTTTAGAGCTACTAGGAAAACTCCTATCAATATAATGGATTGATTGTTGATTTTTTGCATTAAAGAAGTTATTTAATGCTTTGTCAAACATTGTAGAGTCGCCATGGTCAACAAAATCGTTACAAATTTCATATAATCCTGTTTTGAGTTTATAATATTCGTCATGTTCCCGGCCTATCACTTCTTTAAATATAGCCTCAAGTCCGTGATGACCACATCCTTCTAGTCCTATTGTCCAAATTATCATACCTTATATTGTTGCTATTTAATCTAAACTTATAAACTTAACATTTTTTACACATTGATTCTTGGTGTATCTAAAAACGTTGCTAGATTCTGTGCCTATGAATTGTTGTGATTGTTTTGCTATTTCTATTTCAGAGAAGAATTGAACCAGTTCCTTTTCACCATAATGTCTATGATTATCTATATCCATGTCAGTGGAGTGTCCCGTTTGATCTGCTGTTGTTAAAGTTTTAACCTTCAAACCATGTTGTTGTCCTTGTATTATACTGGCATAGTCATCGGACATGATGAAAATTGTTTTGATTGATTGATCTGACTTTTCAAAATAGTCTTCAATGTTGTATTTTTTGGATTCTCCCTTTTTGCCTTGTTTTTCTGCCCATTTATACAAACGTTCGCCCACTTTATCTCCCCTGCGAACATGAAAACAATTATACTTCGGTGGTAATGATAACTTAGTGATGTTTTCATTTAGTTTTTGTTTAAAGATGTCGGTGTAAGAAAACAACTCGGTACATTGCTGAGTGGTAAGTTTAGTCTTGTAGCCTCTAAGTGCTGCTTTTTTCCATTTATTGCCAGAAATAACGGTTGAATTGTCACACGGAGAATCAACGAAAAAACTAGGAAACTGAAAAACATCACGAATTGAAACATTTTTAAAATATTGAGAATTGCTTGCATCTATAAAAGCTTGACAGTCTTCGTGCATCACACTCTCGTAAAACCCCAATAAACTATTAAATTCTGAGCATAATCCCCGTTTCGTGAGTTTGTATATATAATTCATTTCTTATTGTTATCATTAATGGTGGTGCGGGGGTCAATATCTTTTCTAAAAGAATTCATAAACCCTTTTTTTGTGATCATTACATCTAAACAATCTTTACCATAGTGTTGTTTCAAAATTTCTTCAGCATTTCCAGGCACATTTATATAGTCGTTGTAAAACTTTGCTTTTCTGCATGGAAAAACATCTGATGATTTGTATTTTGTAGCAATAGTTCCCCACCCTGTATCATCCTCTTTGAGTTCTAGGTGTGCAGATGTTAGGGGTGTCTCTTCTTCAACACCAAGCATTCTAGGACCAGTTTCAAATCCCCACTTTTCATGGTATATTTGATTCATAAAAATTTCTTGCTTGTAGTTTTTTTCTGCATAAACTGCTGGTTGAGCAATATAGCCTGGTTTGTAGTCATACATCAAGGGTCCATGGAAATGCGCCGCTCCTCTTTTAAATACGGTTATTCTTAATGGGTTCATTTTTTCTCTGGATATTGGATGGTAGCCATTGAAGAAGCTGTTACCTACTCGTCCTGGTTTGCAATATTCATACAGATCATCAAATCTAATAATAAAATCCCCCCAATCACAACTTTTTATTTTTTCAACATCATTCGCATGAGCAGTAACATCAAGGTCAATATCCTCATTTGGTAAAAAACTCTGATGTCGAATAACACCTAAAAGAAGACCCATTCTTGGAAGTATATATACTTGATTTTTATCACACAGCTCGGATAGCTCAACAAGGGCTTGAGCTTTATTTTTTATATTATGATTCATTTTTCTAAAATTACTCTCATTAATACAGGATTATCATCCTCATAAACAGACAAATTGTCTTGTTCGTTGAAATATTTAAGCTTGAAGCCTAAACTTAATACTTTGTTTAAAATTTTTTGAGAATCTATGAATCTACGAGTGTGTTCATCATTAAAATATGTTGTGTCACATATATGTTTACCAACTCCAAATTTTGAATCTTTGGTTGTGCGAACTTCAATACAAAACAAACCCCCTTCTCTTAAGCATTCGAAAACTTTGGTTAATAGTCTATCCTCCTCTTCTAGTGTGATTGAATGAATGGTAAACCGAGAATAAAACACGTCAACTGGCAACAAGTCTGGGTGATATTCATTTGTCTTTATGTGGTTGTGGTGATGAGATGGTTGTATGAAATCATCCTGAAGAAACTGTAGTTTATGGTGAGCATTACCTTCTTTAACTGAAGAATCTATAGATTGATCAACAGCTAAAACATCGTGACCTAATTTAGCGAAATGGAGTGAGTCTCTTGCATTTCCACATCCTAAGTCCACAATTGAGAGTTGTTGCTTGAAATAGTTATTTCCGCAAAATTTAGCAAAAGTACTACATTCAGAAATATCCTCTCTATGAGAGTGTTTTTTGTAAAATTTGTCCCAGTATTGTTTGTCCATTATTTTTCTCTGTGTGCTCAATAAAACCGCTCTCTCTCAAGTATGTGCGCGTGTTTGCCTTTTATTGGTGTACTCCAATCACTACCATAAAGTTTTTGAAAATAGTCCTCTGGATCCACTGGACAAGCAAGTTCTTTGTTGTGAAATCGTACTGTGTTATTTTTTGAGAAATCCGCAGGTGTCATAGTGCCAAAATGCTCATGATTAATTAAGTTTTCTGATTTATTATTTTTTTTATTATAAAAATATATATCTATATAATCACCACCACGAGTGAATGAAATTATCTTAGGTATGATCCTTGTTAACATTAACTTGTTTTCTTCCATCTTTTCTACGATTTTGACAAGCTCGCTATAATTATCAATCCATACAGCTATGTCTGTGTCTGTATCATGCTCGATAAGACCGCCATCTCTGTATATCCCTAATAGTGTGCCAAATACAACGCAATACTTGACTTCAAGATGTTCAAACACATCAACCGTGGTGAGCAGGTTGCGTGTTGACTGTTGTATATTGATTGGAATTGTACGTAGACCGTTAGGATGATTTGAGAACGCGTTTTGTTCCCCTGCTATTTCAGGATACTTATGTGCCAGCTTGTCTATGTAATTCAATTTTGTAAATTTTATTTTAGATTTTTTATGACCTTCTGACTTCATGAGTTTATCGTATCCCCGTTGTTTCATTTTACGGCCATTATATTCTAAATTGTTGTACCAAGGATACCATCCCAAGTGCTTATGTATAGATATTATTGAAAGACATGGATTGGATACATTGCGAATTTTTGAAAGTTGATAGTTCATCATGCCGTCGCATCCGGGCTGCCCTAATTGTATATTAAGGTTAAGTTTGGAAAAATCGAAAGGTGTTTCAAAGATCCAAGAATCAATGGAAGACCCTTCGGATCTATTGTTCCCATGCATTGTTCGAAGTTTTAGCCCGTCATACGAAATGTTTATGCCGGCGCTCTTTTTTTTCATTTCATCCAATATATTATACCTTGTTAGCACAAAGCATTCTTTATTATAATCTCTTTCTAAAAGGATAGATAACTTATCTGTATTTGTTTTTGGAAAGTAAATATCTGCATTCGAAATTATCCACATACCTTTAATATTATTACAAAATGCAAACAATTCTGCAAATGTTGGTCTGTTTTTTATTATATGAATAAAGACTTTTTTACTGAGAGAAGATATGTGATTGTATTTTCTTAATTGTTCTTGATTGTTTTCATCGATTTCTGTTTTTATATATATAAAATTTATAAGTTTATTTTGCAAATTTTCATGCAAACAAAATATAAATTCATTCCATCGTTGATCGTTGCAGTTTAGATTCAATGTGATAAGTAGATTAAATTTTTTGTTATTCACTTGATGTTTAAATTGTTTAAGTAGTTGCGACCTGCCGGAGTTTTTTTTCCATCTATAAGAGGTTCTTGAAATCTCATAAAGTCTAACTTACTGTCCGATCTTATCAAACCAACAGTATTGTGAATAGAGTTTTTTACATACACGTGAAAATCATCAATAGTATCTAAGTCACCTTTAAAATATATACGTTTGAGCATCTGTGCCTTGCAATATTGATGCGGGTAATACCCCCATTCTTGTTTTTTATCTTGTATCATATACTCATGATCACTAGGAAAATAATTAAGCTTAATATTACATCGTTTAATATTTTTTTGAAGAAATGGAAGGTAGTATGGCCTCACAAAGTCAAAATCAATATAATCATACAGCTGATCGTGTAGCTGCTGCATATTGCTCGTGTCAATATAAACCGGAAATCGGTCATCTATACACCAATACACCCATTCATCATCCTCCACACCATCTAACAAAGCTTGCATGGTTGGCATAATTCTAGAAGAGCATTGAACCAGTGTAACATTGGATTTATCAGTAAAAAATTTAGGCTTATGTTCGCTCCATGGGATGTAAAAATGATACGGACATGTCGGCCATAGATCCATATACATACGATATGCCAGTTCACAATACCGGTGATTATTGTCATAGCTTAACATAATAGCTTTCATAATTCGATGCAGTTACTCTCCAAATTTCAGTTTTTTTATGAAATTCATTTTATAAATTTTACACTTTTATTGTAGCTCCATGCATTTTGTCGTTGCAATGGATCTTGTGTGTTGTTTTTGTACACGGTGATGTTGGTTGCTTCGCTGAAATATGCCATCCAATAACTAAAGCTACCAGCAGACAATATCAAGTTGTTGAATCGAGCGGCGAAGAAAATAGTATCAAGTGGTTTGTTTTGGTAAATTGTTAAGTCATACTTGTTGATCAATTCAACCAAAGGTTGATAGTCGATGGTGTCAGAAGAAATATACACTGTGTTAAAAGTGGTTCTTGCAGTCTGTAGTTGTTGTTCTAGGTAATCTGGATTGAAATACGCCATCTTGCGGTTTGAGCTTTTTAATAAGTCTCCAATACGGGCATGTATAAAGCAGTCATTCTGATGGATTGTATCACGTTGTATGTCGCATTTATACAAATCTAAAATAAAATCTCTACGATTACAAAGGAGTTTAGAGGTTTGATACCAGCCTGTGATATTATAGCCTGTGTTTTCTGTTGGGTTAAGTAAGTGCTGAAAGTAATTAGATTGATTTATGTTTATAAATTTTTTAAAACCTTTTCCGCGAGGAGGGGAAATATTGAATCTCTTCATGAAGCCTTTGGTCTTTTTATTCCCGTGATCGAGGTCAAGTTGAAGCCCAGTTTTTTGTGCAAATAAATGTGCTGCAGCATATTGTATTAAATTATTACCCAATCTACCTCTATAATTGAATTTGACCATACTTACAGCTTTATTGAGTTTAAAAAATATTTATAATTGTTGATGTCAATAGATGTTTCGTTTTCATCGGAGCCGATTTCAAAGGGTATTAAATAATAGCCTAGGTATGTTTCCGGTGCAAAGCCGAGTAGTCGATTGTAGTTTTTACCAAAATTATTAACTTTTTGTACGGCTGTGTGCAACCCGCTGGTGAACTCGCAAACCTTGCAATTATTACCTGCGGGGACATGAATGATATTTGCGAATGCACCTCCATGTGGACCAGCAACTATTTTAGCTTGACTAAACAGCTTTGCCTGATCTAGTATGCACATTCTTGATCCGTCGTGATTGTGCCCATCAAATATAACAAATTGTAAATCATGTTTGGTTGCATATTGTTTAGATGTTTCAATTATCAAGATTTCATTATTTGTCTCCATCTCTCTACGGTGCCGGGCTCCACTGCCCGTGTTTCTGGTGCAATATATTAGTTTATCAGGTGTTGTTGTCAAATTTATTTGTTTTGATAATATGTTTTTCAATTTGAGCGATTTATTTGAGTGTCTATGATTGATGTTGTATTGATATAAGTCAATTGTTTTGGCTGTAAAATTGAAAGTGTTTTGTAAGAATTTGGTTTTTTGAAATTTAATATTAAAAACATCAATGAAATTATCTGTGATATCAGAATGCGCAGATAAAATTAAATCATATTTAGCGACTTCTTCTAAATGGAGCAATTCCGGTAACAGGTCAATTATGTTGTGACAGTAATTATCAACAAAGGGCATATATAGAATGCAAACATTTTGATAGATATTGGTGCTGCATTTTTCATTGTGTTTATGTTGTGATATGGCTAAATTTTTATCACATTTAAAACTTAAATTATGTGTGTTATTTATCTGAGTGATTCTGGCATCTAAGTTTCTCCAGCCAGGTGTATTACCTTTTCTTTCATCTTGATCCAGACTTATAATTTTCATGATTAAAATGTATAATTGAATTTTTTTATCACGTCACGATTTCTATCATACACGAGTTGTTTTGTTTCCGGTTCGTAGTATTCTTTGTAATCTTTTGTGGGTCTGCCAGTATCATATGTTATGTGGTGCTTGACCTTTTGTTGTGGAATTTCAAGTTTGTTGAAAACTTGAGCCATTCCTGCATCAATTTCTTCTAACTTTATGACATAATCCATTTGGCTGAGATCCGGAAAGTTAATATTCTTACCTACTCTCTTCAACCACACACCAAAAGGTTCTTTTTTTCCCACAGGTTGGTGAATCATATGCCAATGATAATACCACGATACAGTTCGATCCCATGGATTCCGCACGACACTAAACTTGAAGAAATCATCTATATTTAAATTTTTACCGGCCACTAAATTTAAAAAAAATTCTAATTTCTTGTGTCCCCTACGATGCAATATATCAAATTTATGTTTCCGCGATTGATCTACAAACTCCTGTTTGATTGTGGAGCCACCACATTTACCAGCGTGTATGAAGATAAGTTTTTTATCAAAAGAAATCATGTTAATTCAAATACCTCTCCCATAATTTTCTGTCCCAATATGTGTAGTTTAAAAAATTTTCTCTCGTGTCTGTATCTAAATCCTGCAGTGAAATTCCCGGTTTGTTTTTTGTTTTATTGTGTTGAGGTTCTTCGAAATCGTCACTTGACAACGGAGAGGCGAAGCACTGATCTACAACATCCGTGATCAACTGATCCGTGTTGTTGATATTTTGAATATGGAAATGATTAGCATCTAGAAATGCACACGCCTGAGCGTATAAACTTTCATTTAAAGTGGAGTGTCTAGTACCTGTTAATGATCTAACCAACCAGCTATCCTCCAGGTCGTTAGAGTTTAAAAAATTGATAAACGATTCTGCTTTGAGAAGATTGTGGGATGGTTCATGAACAGATTCATCACTACACAAATAACTATACAACGATTGCTGCCGTGTGAACGCATCTCTCAAAATGAGGAAATTTATAGGCTTTATATCATATTCATTCAGCATATCATGTATTGTATATATGGTATCTCTAATATCAAACACCGCGTTTGAAGGTTTGGATACAGGTTCCGCCACACAAAACAGTATATCAAAGTGATCATGTACTACATATTGTTTGAATGTGTCAACCGTACACCAACCGGCGCGTGTGTTGATAACACCTCTAAACACACTAACAGGGTGTGGTTTCATGTGAGGATCTGTTTTCCAGTAATCTTGTTTAAAATTACAAAACATGGTCATGTTGACCAGTTCGTTCTCAACCGTGATTTTTCTCAAAAACCCACCAGCTTCCATTACACGCTTCAAGTATCTGAACATCACACCTTGAATGTATGTGCCTGCGTTTTTTGGAATGTGTACAAACACAGGCACGTGTGTTAATTTCGATTTTAAGGTCATGTTTATACTTAGTGTGTAAATTATTTGTAATCTACCGCAAACATCATTGTTTATTTTTTAAAATTGTTTATCAAATCGAACAATTTTTGTACATCTTGTCTTCTATCCTCTAAATTTTTACTGATCCAATACCATCTCTCGCGATCCTGGCATGAATTTTTTGTGAGATCATTCTCCAATCGATGCACGCGATCCTCTAGATCTCTTAATCTTCGCATCTTGTTTTTCAGAAAATAACTTATTATTGACACCACAACACCAATGCCTATCAACATCAAGCTGTTGGTGTCTATGACCATCACAAGTCTGGACTGAACGTGTCGTTCTGACTACGAGCTTTGCGTGTTTCTCTACTCCACA
>Ga0222718_10000377_pt1 | contig 47332 bp, 55 predicted proteins | sample C33_27DmetaG_FD_165045 | JGI IMG/M metagenome (GOLD analysis project Ga0222718, IMG submission 165045) | Estuarine water microbial communities from San Francisco Bay, California, United States - C33_27D | ecosystem: Environmental > Aquatic > Marine > Unclassified | place: USA: California...
CGCGGCTCGGTACCTGACGGTGAACTCGCGCGTCGACCCACACGCTGGTTCATGACGCAGGAGTGTCTGCGTGATCAACCGGTCCGCCTCGAGTTTCCCGGCTTCACGCGCTTTGACAATCCAGAGCGGTGCGAGTTCGCGCGCGAGGTCCACTCGGAACATGAAACAGTTGGTATCGACCAGGCGGTCATGCGGTCCGAGACACGTTGGTCGGATATTGCCCATAGATTCACACATATCGTAGCAGACGTGCGCCGACGCGTCGTCGATAATCGAACGCAACGTGAACGACCATCGATACGGACCGATCGCATTCAAGTGGGCGATGACGTGCGACGACTCGACTTCGTTGTCCTCGTCGAGGACCATGAGATAGTCTTGGTTGATGAGGTACGTCATGCCTGCGATGATGCGGTGACACAAATACCCAGTCCCACCCGTGTTCTCGGGTAATTCGATAACGTGACGCGTGAGGCGCGTGGTATCTGGGGTATGGGAATCGACGATACGTTTCGTCTCGTCGACGAATTGTGGTCCGTCGGCGACGACGTAGTGGACGACCCGACAGTTTGGAGGAATATCGAGTCCGTTGACCGACTCGAGATTCTTTGCAAGCAATTTGTTTCCGGTCGACCCAGTAATGACCGCGATGGTCGTAATGGTCGTAGTGGTCGTAGTGGTCGTAGTGGTCGTAGTGGTCGTAGGCATTTTTTCAATATTCAATGTGTTCGACGTTCCCATTGTGACTCCGGTTTTGAAAACGAGGGTAGGCGAACTTTGATCTTGAACGCCGATCCGAATCCCTTGCCATTCTTGATCGCGTCCTTTGCGCGTTTTTTGAATGATCTCGAATTCGATTCGGTGTTGAGAGCATTGATTCGCTTATTCCACATCTTCAGCGCTTTATCGTAGTCGCCGCGCTCGATCAACCCCGTCAGCTCGGGGGTGACTTTGTTAATCGCCTTCTTCCGACGGTCGTTTTTGATGAATTTCTTGATGCCTTCACCATCTCCCGACTCGATAAGGTCCCGGATTTTCTCGCGTTGATCGTGTTCCCGGCGGATACGCGCGTGCCTCCGTTCCAATTCGTTCTTGTCAGCTTGGTACGATCGGACGATTCGCGTCGTTTCGGACAAGTCATCGCGCTTGATCGCGGCGTCGATATTCTCCAGGTACGTTTCTAATAGCGTCATCTTTTCCTTATGCTGAAGCAACGCAATTTCGGACTCACCATCGTCGTATAGAATCGATTGCCGCAAGGCTTCGTGTTCTTTATCCAGACGTTCGATTGCCGCGACGATGCGTTTGGGTACGCCTCTGTACGACGCAACGCTCGATGACGGGTACCTCTGCGTTTTCACCCGTTGTGGTTGTGGTTGTCTCAGATCGCGCACGATCCCGTTCATCGCCATTCTCGTGAGCTCGTTCGCCGCGGGGATGGTGTTGAATGCGCTGTTCTGGGGACGCGATGGCGTTCCCCTCCCACTGGCACGTCGCTGCTGCTGGTTATGTTGCTGCAGAAGCCGACTATCGAGACTACGTGTTCGTTGCTGACCACCGACTCGACTTCGAGTACTCCTCGCCGGCTCGCTCATTGTACGAATCATTGTCCGTACCGTTGGCATTGACCTAATGGACGCGACGCTCCCGCCCCCCCGGCGCGATCCCCGTTGTCCCGTCTGTCCCGTCGGCATTGACCTAATGGACGCGACGCTCCCGCCCCCCCGGCGCGATCCCCGTTGGACCGGTGGCGACTGGACGTCGTCGTTCATAGTTATTTCTTCAGCCTCGGATGGAGGGAATCTCGGCATTTGTCTGTTACAATATGCAATATTTTACGGATTATCTAGATCGGGTCTGGTTCCTCATCCGAATCGATGGGAACGAACCAATCGCGTCGGTCTTCATCCGAATCGTCCGACTCGTCCGACTCGAGCGACTCAAGCGCCTCGAGCGCTTCGGGTGGCGCGTCCGCATCGTCGAAAAATTGAATGTAGACCGAGTCAGAGACCTCGACCGGACAAATCCGTAATAAGGTGAGCTCGGTCTCGTCGACTGCGTAGTCGCCTTTCTTTTCGAGCGACCGGCCGACCAAATCAATTTGTGCGGCGATCTCGGGTGTTTTGTTGAATCCAAAGATGACGCCGATCGTCCGTTTCGGTCCGGGTGCGGCGGTGTTGATCACGCTCTTCGCTAGGAAGCAGTATTTTGACGCGATTGGTTCTTTTTTTGCATTGCACGTTACCACCATCCGGCGCGTCCTATGCAATGCGTGCAATCGAATTGCTTGTACTCTGTTCATACTATCTCTTAAAGTGAGAAAATATACTTGATGTTTTTGATCTTGATCTCTTCATCTTTGCTCGCCGCCCACGACGCGTTGCCGCCGCCGAACCAATTGGCGAGCTGAATCTGCGTAAACTGGTTATCGTCCGGTTTCGCCGTCCATGTCATATCGGTCACGCGCATCACGTCCCCGTTCACGGAGAGCGATAGAGTCCCGTTGTTCCGGCCGGCGTCGTTCAGTGACGCTGACATCACGATCGTGTTCCACTCACCTCGCTTGAAATACAACTTCTTCGGCGTGAACCGGAACAGGTCCAGTCCGGAAAACGGGGTCTTGTTCGATATCGCGTGCATGAACTCGCCGCCCTGGTTTTTGAGGAGCGGACAGGTGACCTTGCCGGGGATGTACCGACCCTGGTCCGTTGGAAGGTACAAATACGCGATGGCTTGACCGCCTCTGCGCCACATCAACCTGAACGACCCGTCGTTCTCGCGCCAGGTCTTTCCACCCGTACCGTCGTTGATGTTGAATCCAATTCCGACTTTCCCTCCCTTCTTGAAATCGAAATCCCGCGGGATGAAGATCGAGTACGACAATTCGACCTCGCGTGCTTTCTCGATCCCGTCCGGGATGCATTTGATATTCGACCCGCCAGCGGACGCGTACCCGCCCTTCGGGAACGAGATCGTAATCGCGTCGAGCGATGGCTTGACACGCGGGTGGCTACGGGCGTTCCACGTCTTCATATCCGTAGAGAGCTCAACCGTCTTGTGTGTCGGTTTTGGAATCGCGTTCACCTCTCCGATCATGACGGCGTATTCGTTTCGCAGTTTCCCGGCACCCTCGAACCCGCGGATAATACGGTCGACCTTCTTGAACGGGACCCCGAGCTTCTTCAGGTTCTCGAGAATTTTCTTCAATTTTGAATTCGCCATGCTGCTGTTACTACTGTACTACTGTACTACTGTACTACTGTACTGTACGCTTACATAAGAATCGTTGTCATTTTACGCGCTTGACCCGCCGCGGAGCGACAGCGAGATAACCTCCTTCTCGACGACCGAACGCTTCGAATTGATCGATTGTAGAGAACGCTCCGCCTTGGCGTCGTCACCGAGTTGCGTCTTGAGCTCATCCAGAACGAACTCTGGCTTCAGCCCCTCGGTGCGCTTCGAAACCTTGCGGGTGATTTTACCGCCACCGGCGAGTTCACACTCGTCAATGTCGTTGGACGACATGAACGAGAGGATCGTCTCGCCGATCTCATCCTTCTTGTCCTTCATTGCCTTCACCTCTTTGTTCATGGTGGTGATTTGCTGTGCGAGCAATTTGTATTCGTTCGCGATTTGTTTGAACTCACTCGAAGACATTGCTATTGGTCGAAAACTTTATTTAGATATGCCGGGGGACGGGGTATCGGTCGCAATTTACAAATCAGTTATTCTTCTTCAAATACGACAACATCGATTCCGCACCGGCATCGAAGAGCTCGTACTTTTTCCTAGTCGACAACGAAAAATCAATCCCACTGATATCGTCCGGTGTCGCGAGTGTGACCACATCCGTGACCACGCCGCGCCGCGCTGGTACGCTCATCGACGATGAATGGATCATCGTATCAATGACTGCGCCAATGTAATCGTCGAGTTTCCAATCTCCATCGGCGCTCAGTGACGCGGCGAAATGGTCGAATCGCAAGCCGAGTATGTGCCGGCAGCCGTACACGTCCATCGCAACGCCAACCGGGAACGGGTCGGAGACGGCGCCGTCGACGAAGTACTCGCCATTGACCCGTATGGCTGGGAACAGGATCGGGACGCTGCATGAGATACGTAACGCTTCGAACACGGTCATGTCTGGCGTCCGGACCGCGTCGAAGATCACGCTCGTCGCCTTGCTGATATTCGTGCCAATAATCGAGAGAACGGTTCCGTGCTCTTCGTATACGTCTCGAAATGTAACGTCACGATCGATCACGCCGGCTAGGAACGAATCGAGACTGCCACTCGTCTCGATTCCGAACATCGTCCCGAGCATATCGAGTCGGATACTGCGTCGATACCTGAACGGTACGACAAACCCGGCAAATGCATCGCGTGGTGAGATCCCTATCGCGAGCAACGTGGCGAGCACCGCACCGGCTGAAGATCCGATGAAGTACCGTGCGTTCTCGACCGCCTCTGGGTACTGGGTGAACAGAACGTCGAGCGCGCCGAATTGTGCGATACCGCGCGCGCCGCCACTCGAGAGGACGATCGCGTCGTACGGCTCATGCATTCCCACCCGGACGTCGATATCGCGCTGTAGGTGTTTATCGATTTTTCCCGATGGGGCGCGGCCGCGGATGCGCGGGAGATGAAACGATACTGGCGTCAGTCGCGATTGCCTCGATGGCCTCGATGACCGCGATGACCGCGATGATGGGTTCATTGTAGAATATAGAATAGAAACCAGATTGAATTATTCTGGTTTCTTACTGTTTTTTTTTTGTCTTTTTGTTTTTTCCCGATAACGTATCACCACTCAGTGTTCGTCTAACAATCCAGCTTCTTGCGACGCGAGTCGTGCGTGAACGTGCTGACCATCCACGGGCTGATACTGTCATCCTTCTTCAGTGGCGGATCGGCGCGGAGCGAGTAGTTGGCATTCTTGAGGCTGCCCTCGATCGTATCGATGCCAATCATCTTGTCAGCCTCCAGGAAGTTGCGGTCGGCGAGCGCGTTCTTCGGAGCAAACTCGGCAAAGTCGTTCTCGACAACCGGCGTGGGTGGCGGCATCAGATCGGTTGAGACCCCAATCGCCTTTGGCAACGGCGCCATCGTCGCGCCGGCTGGCTTGGGCGTGACGCCATCGCCCACGGTCATGTCCTTAGCGGGCAGCGTGGCGTAAAGGAAGTCTCGCGGATCGGACGCAGCGAACCCCTCCATCATCTTCGATTGGCGCCATGCCTTCCACAGCCGATAGAGAATATAGGCAAAAGCAGCGATCAGTATCGCTTTGAACAGCTTGTTATATTGCTTCATCATCTTTACAGTCTCAGTAATTTACTGCAAGATAATAGTTGATAGTTGATAGTTGATAGTTGTTCGCTAGAATTGTTCGGCGACACGCTCGGCGCCTAGATACCCGAGGAGTCCAGCATCAGTGATCGCGGCATGTGACTCGTCCTCTTCTGGATCGAACAGGTACTCGTGCTCGCTCTTCTCGATCGATTTGACCAATTCGAGAGTGAACGGTGCGCCGAACTGGGTGCGCGTGAAGATTGCATAATTGACCGCCAGCACCGCCTTGATCTTGGTCCCCTTGACGATATCGGTTTTACCGCCGATTCCGTCGTCGATTTTGACGACCAACGTCTTGGCATCCAGATCGACAAATGATTTGAAACTCGACTCGATGAGCGCGTCTGGGATGTCGGCAGAACCGAACCACTCGAGCTTCTTCGACTTGGCCGTTTCGAGAAGCGAATCCTCGAATTCCTTGAAGAGCTTGGCATGGGTTTTCTTCAACTTCAATGTCGCGTACTGTTCCCACTCGCCTTCGTCGTCAACGAGACTCGTGACGAGAGTCACGGTCGGTGAGATGATATTCAGGGATGGTGAAATATTCGCGATGTATACATCGCCCTCGAGCTCGAGGTGATCTGCGAAAGTTGCTTTAGAAATTGCCGTGTACTTCGAGACGCGCTTCCTTTTCGCTGGCTGGGACGGCTCCTCATCCACCACCACGTCCTCAGCGACTTCGGTGGCCTCAGCGACTTCGGTGGCCTCAGCGACTTCGGTGGCCTCAGCGACCGCGCCTGGAGACTCGGGTGCGTCTGGTCCGACTGGAACGTCCTCAATGTGCCCGTCTGGGACGACTTGGGTAGTTGTAGTGTTCAGTGCAAGATCTGCCATGTTGTTTTGAGTAACATCTATATTTTAAAAACCGGTCAAAAAACACGCTTAGGTATCGACGAACTGCATCCCATCGGTCTGCATCGCGTCTCCGCCCACGTCGTCATCGTCCGCCGCGAACGCAAACCCGGAAACGCCACTCGGCCTGGAGATGATCTCGAGCTGGAGGACGCGGAGCGAGACACCGAACGATTTGTTGACGGTCCAGAACGATGGCTCAATGATGGCGCGTACGACGGAACCCTTGACGATTTGTTCCATGTCAACCTTTTGCTTGGTCTCGTCGTAAATCTCGCTGTACGGCGTGAGCTTCAGGCGAACGGTTGGCTCGTACTTCGGATCGGATGCGTCCCGCACACACGGTTTGTGAAACTCGGTGAGGATTTCCTTGCTCATCTCCTTGCCGAACCACTCGCTCGAGCGCTCGTGGGCGAGATCGAGAAGGTACGAGTCCATGTCGCGGAGCGTCGTCAGGAACTTGTCCAGCTTGGGGTTCTCACTGCGCCCGTTGAATGACAAGTCGAGCGAGAAACTCGAATTGCCAGTGTTGGTGTCGTCAAAGCGGCTGAGGCCGAAGATCGCGCGCATGGCTGGAGTTTGGACGCGAACCTTCTGCTTCTGTGGAGTATTGATGTACACGAGCTTTTGTCCCTTGGCCGTCTTGACCATGCTCGAAAACGTCATTTGCTCGCGCGGTGCGAAATCGGAGTGAAGGATGATCTGGTTATTGGTCGCCATTTTGCTCGCGGAGATGTTCCAGGAATAATTATTATGTCTGGCATGTGTGTCGAGATGTCAATTTATACTTTTTTTCCCGCGGGTTGAGATACCGAGACGGCTCAGACGCCACTCCATTTCCTTGAGCTTCCGAATATTCGATAGTTGACGGTCGATCTCGCGCTCGGCCAACCGGATCTCGCGCTGAATCGTTTGCTTTGTCATCGGTCTCTGTGCGTTGCCGGACTGGTTCGCTGGACGCTTCGGCATTGCTTTACTGTACATATGGCCTTTTTTTTTATTTTCCGCGCCCACCGCCGCGTCCACCGCCGCGTCCACCGCCGCGTCCACCGCCGCGTCCACCGGGACCGCTGGTTTGCTCCCGAGACGCCCGGATTTGCATGTCCGAGAACTGGCGGGTTATGTGCCTGACTCCTACGCGCGCGCCTTGAAGACGTTTGTTTCTCGACACTGGTAGAGATGTACCGAGCCCTGGGAAATTCGAATTGTATGACGTTTTTTTCAACCCGGTCGGTTCCCGCCGCACTTCCCCGGAGTTCGCCGACCACCTCGGGTAGGTGTTTCCGCCTTGCCTATGATACGTTGTGATCACATGCGGCTGGAACGTTTCGGTATTCATCTCGCGTGGAAAACAAGCGGATAGAACGACCGTCGCCGTGTCGTATTTCAACCTCATAACCGGGCACGCTTTACTGGACTTCCCGGCTGCGTACCCATGGTTCGTCTTCCAAACGGGAGGCGACGTCGGATTCTTTTTCACGTGTTTCTTGTCTTCGTACCGTTCTCTAGACGGCATCAGTTCACCGTGTTGCACCGCCCGTAAAAATTCGAACTCGGAAATCCCCCGCTCTGGATTACCATTCACATTCCTCCGTGGATCATAGGAATGTTGAGACCGAGACGCGTCCGTAGGGTGTATCCATTTGAGGTCTTCAATCCGTTTCTTTGCCACCGGTGTATCTGGGTGCTTCGACAAGTACTCCTTTCTCTTCGATTGATACTCGCGCATATATTGTATTATCTACAATTTATTTCATTATATTACATTTATTGTAATACATGCCAAAATTGAACACGCTCCCAAACGAGTTACAGGGGCTTATCATTTCACAGCTCGATACGAAATCGCAAGCGAAGCTGCGCACGGTATCGACCGAAATGCGCCGCGCGGTCGATGACGTGGAACCGCCAACGGGGTCGTACGAACGGCGATCCGGGCGTTACCAGAGTTTTTGGACAGAGAAGCGGCGCCTCAAGTGTCATCGAAAACATGACCACATCACGAGCGATAGGTATTCGAAGCTCGGGTACGGGCGCGCGCGTGTGAACGGGTTCATCAACCATGTATTCGACGAATGCATGCGGGATTATAAGAGGTCGTCGCTGCTCGCCATCTTCAAAATCATGCGCTCGGAGACACCTGAAGAATTCGTATATTTTTTCAAGTCGTACTATCTCGGCGACCTCAACGGACCCCGTGTCGGTGAGTATATGCATCGAGACCTATACGAGCAGAAAGAATTCCTGCGACGCGTCACCCGGTTGATCAAACAATGGGGGAAAACCGACAAGCGGTATGCCGAGACGTACCATCTGATCATGCGTCGCAAAAAACTAGCGACAATCAACAACATCGATGTCTTTTACACGCCGTACGAAGAGCGAATGCATAAGGATAGAATCATGGACGCGCTTCTGGTTCAGTACATCGCCGCGATCGTAAACATCGACGTGACCAAACCGGGATATACCAAGTCTGGTCGCAAGAGGACGCTCAGTGAACAGATCAAATACGTCACCGGGCGGTGTCGGGAGCGAACTCGGGACGATTCGAAACCGAAGAAGAATGAGAAGACTGGGAAGAAAAAAACCTAGGATCCAAACGAATCATGTTGTTCGGGTTCGACGTCGAGTATAGTGCGCGATTTGTTGATTATCTTATCGACCCGATCGACCAGGTCGGCGTGCGTCAATAAAAACGCAGCGTCGTCGGCCCGATCGTTGATCAGTGCGTCGATGAACGTGCCTTTGACTGGCACCGGGACATTATCGACCAACTCAACGATCCGCCGTTGGATTTCAATGGGTGGCGCCCTGAGGACTTCGAGACAGGATGTCGGGTGTACGTGCTGCGTCCGCTTGAGTGGACAAACATGTACAACGTACGCGTTGATGAAACGCGCGTCGACTGGCTGATTGATTGGTGGCTGCATACACGGGGGGTGCAAAAAAAAAATCGACGCTAAAACACCCGGACGGGATTTGCTCGAACAACGAATTGCTCGGTCATCGAATTGCTCGCTATGACGTTTCTGGGTACGTGTCAGCGTGGATACGCTGCAGCCATGGTGTCGAAAGACCTAACGCTCGATCCGATACAGCGCGTCGAGCGCGTTCGCGATATCCTGGGTGACGATGTCGATGACATGTGCGTATTCGAATACCTGCGCAGCCACGGAATTCTTGATACACTGTACCGCGTCGTCGGTGAAGCGCGCGTATCGGCCGCTCGGAAGAACGTGATCCACTGGGTTATTAACAGCCCAGTATCGTCGCCCCGGAAGCGAAAGCGCGACGAATGATCCCACCCGGAACTGAAACGCGCGTGGTATCATTTTATTGCGCTATAACAACGAGGCCGGATCACATGCAGTATTCTCGGTTTTTCAATCAATTATGCGTCGCCGCGTACGAGTCGGACGATGGCCGCGAGCACGTTGCGCCACGTTCACCATCGGAAATCGATGGATGGATGGACGATGGATTCGGGGGTGTGATCGACGCAATCATCTGTAAAAAGCCCGGTTTTATCGAGGCGTGTGAGGTCGGTTCATGGCTCGGAAAATCCGCCGATTGCATTGCGTCGCGTCTAAAAGGGCGCGGTCGATTGATCTGTATCGACACGTGGCTCGGCGCGCCAGAATTCTGGACTCAGCGCGGACTGGTCGATAAAACGCGCGGCGTTGCGTTGAAGAGACGAGGCGGTTACCCTACCGTGTTCTTTGATTTTGTGAACAACATGAAAATGTCGGGTCACACCACTACGGTTGCACCGTTCCCCTTATCATCTCAAGCGGCTGCAGACGTTTTACAACGGTACGACGCGACGTTTGATTTTGTTTACATCGATGCGTCCCACGAGTACGAGAGCGTCTTAGCCGATATAAAAGCGTACGCAAAACTCGTCAAGCCCGGTGGATTTTTGATCGGCGATGACTACTTCCAGAACTGGCCCGGCGTTATCAAGGCAGTCGATGAGTTTGCGGAGGAACAAGGGTACCGCGTCGACGTTTCCGGGGTTATCTGGAAAATTCAGTTGTAAACGAACTGTTACTTCGAATTTTGATACTGAAGAACGAGAGCGACGATCTGGTCGACGAGCGCCGACCCGGTTCGCCAGCCGTCGAGGCCGGGTAGGACGAGATTGAGGATTGCGATGCTCAGGTTGACCAATTCGAGCGTGTAATATGGCGACTCGAGAAGCGCATCTGCCCTGATCGGTTTCGACGAGATATCGCGCATGATAAAGTCGCGGACCGCGCCCGTCGTCGCGCCGATCGTGGTCGTGATATCTTCACCGACCAACCCAGGTACTTCGATAATCGACCTAATCTCCTCAGTATGCGTCGGTGGTTTAAGTTCGACACCGAGACGGCCGTTCGTCGTCCCGGTATCGATCGACACGCGGTACGGTTCACCATTCCGGGAGACAGTAAACTCGACCTCGGGCGCGCTCGTCATCTCGGTCGATGCGAGCGCGTACGACGCTTCATCCGCGACGATCGGTATCCCGTTGACGCTCTGGATCACGTCGCCTTCGAGTAAACCAGCTTTCGACGCCGCGCCGTTGGTGATCACGCGCTCGATGCTCGCACCGTCGTCGACGACGATGTGGTCGTGCGTCACGAGGAACATGGTGCTCATGAAGATTGCAGCGAGCACGTTTGCGACAGGTCCGGCGAGAAAAATCGACGCGCGGTCGATTCCCGGCGTCGACTCGAAATCGTCATCGTATACGACCCGCGCACCGAACGGGAACGCGTGTAAGACGAAGAGCGTGCCGTCTCTATCTTCAAACGCCGCCATGATTGGTCCGGCACCGACCGCGACGTACTTGACGCCTGCACCGACATGTTTCGCGCGAACGAGGTGCCCGAACTCATGGACGATCGACGCGGTGGAAACCAACCCGATCGTCTCAAGCACGCCACGCGCCCGGACCGATCGGACGGACCGATCGGTACGTCGACCAATCGGACCAATCCGACCAATCCGACCAATCCGACCAATCCGACCAACATGGCCAAATACCGGACACGTCGCGCGGTACGTTCTGGGAATGTTCGAGCAAATCGTTGTGGAACTCATTTTTTGAATTTCAATCTGTCAGCGCCCGGTCCTGTCGATGGATCGAATAGAGTGTGAGAGGCGATGCAAGACCCGGTCGTATCGACCGGATCCATTAAAAAAAAGTCTGAACCAACATGTTGCACGTCATGAAATTGCTCGCCATCTCGCTCCTATTGCTCGCGACTCGCGCGCGGGCATTTAAAGCGCTCGCGACGATGTATCGTGGGAAGCTCGGTGCCGCGGGGACCCGACTCGAACAGTACCCGGCCCGCGTCAAGCTCGGGTCCAATACGGTGATGGTCTACCCTGTCGCGGTATACACTGACCGCGTCAACACATTCAAGTACAAGGTCATTCGACTCAAGAACAAGAAATCGGGGAAAACGATTTACGGTCACGTCACGGACGAGTGTGCCGATGGTGACTGCCATAAGAACAAATCGTTGGCGCGTCGCCAAGGCAAGGTCCTCGTCGACGTTCATCAGACCGCCTGGGAAAAGCTCGGTCTCGACTCGTTCGGGATCCACGTACTCGACGCGCGCGTCGCGTCGGGGAAACGGTTTTCCTACAAAAATTCGCCCGGTATTCGGAAGCTGACGACCAAGGTCGCGCGCCGCGGGTGGGTTCCGAAAAAATGGAAGGTCTAATTCCACGCCTCTCACCAACAAATTCCCAATAAATCCAGAGCTCGCCAATCGCTCGTGCATGGCAATAAAACCTTGTATCTATATACCATGACAGTTGAATTGAAGTATCCCGTCCCGCGAGGTGCGTCCACTGGCTCGACCGGGTACAGGACGAACCAAGGCATGCGACGAAACGTTTATGTAAAGAACCATTCGGATTTCCTGAAACACTTTCCCACGTTCAAGAGGAAAAACCCACGCGTGACGCACCGCTACGTATTCGAGGGGCGCGAGATGCCGGAGAAGGATATCATCGAAATCCTCAGGCTTCGTAAGAAACAAGCAGAACTGAATAGGCAAGCCAAGCAATTGAACGCGATCGAAATGAAAATGCTCGCAACTGGGCCGCGTCGTAGTACCCGTTCCCGTACCGTCAGTGCGCGTCTCGGCGCGCCCAAGTCGGTTCTCTCCAAGCAGATCAAGGCGGGGACTGCCAAGCGCGCCCCGTCGTTGCCGATGCCCGTCCGGCGCAGGAAGCAGCTGTATCCGCGTCGTTCGTTTTTCTAAAATATTGCCAATTTCCAGTGTAAAGGAATCTAGATACAACAATGCCTCGGATCGATTGTGGCCCGGGAAAAGTCTTCAATCCCAATAGCGGTAAATGTATCCAGCGCGAGGGTGCGACTGCGAAAAAACTCGAGAAATTCGGAACACAAATGAGCCAGTTTGGTGAGTGTAACGGTACCGTGAAACGAGGCCTTAAGTCGGGCGTCCCGTACTGTGCCCCCACCACCGTATACGTCCACTCAAATACGCGCGGACCCAGCACACACGCCAGCGCGGCGAAACGGAATATCGAACGACAGAAACGCGAGATCGACGAGCTTAAACTGCTTCGTGAAAAAAACGCCAAGGAACTCGAACGCATTTCGCTCAAAGTGAAACGCATCGAGGAGCGCATTGACCTTCCCCAAGGTACGAAGCGCACGCGAGATGTGCGTGATGCGCGTGATGCGCGTGATGCGCGTGATGCGCGTGATGCGCGTGATGCGCGTGATGCGCGTGATGCGCGTGAACGCAACGACCAACCCGCCCGACCAAACACCCGCCCGACCAAACGGTCGAGCACCGGTAGCCGGCAGGTTGGTATCCCCCAAGGTACGAAGCGCACGCGTGATGCGCGAGATGCGCGAGATGTGCGTGATGCGCGAGATGTGCGTGATGCGCGTCTTGCGCGTGAACGCAACGACCAACCCGACCGCCCGAACAAACGGGTTCGACGACCGCGGTCAAGAGTCGGGGACTAAATCGTACTGGTGTTTACACATACTTTTCAAGCGATTGGCATACGAGCTTTTTGATAAACGCCCCGCGCCGCGGGCTATTGACGAGTGCATCCTGGAGCGCGGGGTCGCGAATGACCCGATCGAGTGCATCTGCACCCGCGTACATGAGCGGTGTCCACGTGTGCGTTTCCTCTCTCTCGACATCGATAAGGTTCACCGACGGAACGCGTCCGACGTTGAATATTGCCTCGACCAGGAGTGCCTGTCGAGCGCCCGGGAGGAGATCCAGGTATATTTGCGCCTGGATAATCTCGTACTCACGTGGTTTGAGGAATAGTTTATGAACTCTTGCCTTGCATTCGAGGATCGTCGACCCGTCGGCTGACATACCATCGATCTTGCCCTGGAGCACGATTGGCGTCCCTGCCATCGTTCTACCGATCGTTCGTTTATAGAAGGCATCGTCGTCCTTGGTAAACTTCATGTTCAAGATGGTGTTGACGCGTTCGATGATTGCATTTTCCTTTGCATCGCCATGTGACGTATACGCGACGCGCCTCGCTTCTTCTGCGATTTGGCGTGCCGTCACGTCAGCTGACGATGTCGAAAAGTGCACAGAATCCGGGTTATACGCCGTATTTTTCACCACCTTGAGGAGGTCGTCGGGCGGTAGGTCGTCTTGAATTAGTTTCGACGCTTCCCGAATCTCGCGGCGTTCGTCTTCGATCGTCTTGACACCGTTCCGGTTATGGGCTCGAAAGTACGATGTCTTATCGGACGATTTCCATGCGCTCATAAATGCTTCGGTACGTGGTTTGTATGGGTGTTGGTTGACAAACCCAGCCACATTTGACGCGTTCAATACGATACGTTGCGGTGTAGTTGTTTCGATCATTTTAGTGGCGTGCTGCCAGTAAAATAGCGACTTTTTTTTTTCCACGGTGTTTTCACGCACTCGAGGTCATCTATTTCTTATAAATCTTGTACGATGAGATCTTGTCGTTCCACGTCGTGCCGATCCAGTTCGTATCACTCTCCCACTTCTTGCTTTTTCCTTTGAAGTTCTTATCATAGTAGCCCTTGAGCACGTACCCGGGTGAGATTTTCATCGACGAGATGACGTTGTTCATGCCCGTATCGCTCGCGTTACTGACATTGATCGTACCATGCCGCTTTGATTTCCCTCCGTACTTGGCATCGCGGTACAGCGTCACGCCAGAAGACGCGTCGTTCGACGTTGACGATGTGCCGAGTTTGTTCAGTACATCCCCAAGCGACGTTGACGATGTGTCGTTCGACGTTGACGATGTGCCGAGTTTGTTCAGTACATCCCCAAGCGACGTTGGCGACGAACTTTTCCAAAATTGCAATGTCGATGCCTTGTTTTTGATCCCGTACGACCCGTCGTCGAATGCAATTTCTCCGAGATCTAAGTTCGTGACCGGTCCGACAATAGCCGCTGTCTGACGTCCCCCGTACTTCGTGTGCTCCCAAAACTGGAGCGAAATTCCTTTCGGGACCGTGACCTTACTGATATTATCGTTAAGTCCGATTTCCTTGAGATTCGAGTGCGCGTAGTGATTAGCACCGCCTATGAAACAAAGATCTTTCGACCCGTCTTTGTGGATGAGCGTCACGCATTCAGAATTCGACGATGCCGAGGACGAGTTCGACCCGGTTGTTCCGCTCTTGCGTTTCCTACATTGTTTTGCTCCAGTGGTGTCCCCATCGACCCATTTACCGTCGGCGTTCGAGACGAGACCGCACTTCGTATCGTGCCACCCACTCGGGCATTTCCATTCACCGTTGGAATCCTTTTCGCGTACGCGATAGTCGTAGTTTGCTTCTGTTCCGATATTGCATTTCGAGTCGGACGTCCCCCCCGTCGTCGTCGGTTGGTTGCTCTTATTCTCCTCGATTTGCTGGGTCGTATTCTCCGTGGTGGACGCGACGGTGCCGGTGGTACCCGAGGACCCACACCCGAGGATCCCGGTACTCGGGACGAGATTCCAGTACCAATCCCCGGCAAACATGCTAAACATACCATCGGTATCGCACTCGTTCGCGTACGCGGTGAGTAGAGACGAGCAGCATGATGACAAACACATCATCACAACGACTCCTAGAAGGAGAACAATCATCATCTGACCACCGTCCCCGTTTTCTGCCATGGTAGCGTTCTCAACACTCGATGTACTGCTTGATACTGGGCAACATAAAAACAGATCGCGCTAGAGAACGTACATCTTCATGCTACTCGCCTTGTCGTTGTACGACAATGATGAATTCTCGGTTCGCCACGTATCAGCAATGTCCTCAAACAAGGGTCCAATCATTGTGTGACTCGCGCCTTTAAAATTCGCGTGCTCGTACACCGTCACACCCACACCTCGCCCGACGCCGATTGATGATATCTTATCGTTGAACCCACGCGTCTTGAAGTTGTTGATTTGATATGTGGTGTGCCCGTTTTTCAAGCAGAACGTGTTGTTCTCGATCCCACCCGTCCCGTCCGAATTGTCGGCGAACACTACGCACCCGTCCGGTGTGAATTCGGTAAGTGACGGGATGTTCTCATTTTTCTCGTCGGACGTCACGCCAATGAGTTGGTCCGAGGCGGTCGCATCGCCAACATCACCGACGATACCCCCCGACATCATGACGGCGGCGAATGCACTCGATGAGGATAGGATGACAAACCCGATGAGTGCGATCAGAAGGATGGCGATATTCATTTGCTGTATAGCACGGTATACTATACCATGGCAAGAAAACGTTTATCTTGCGTAAATGGAAGACGATTGGACGAGAATGGCAATCAGTGCATTGACGGCTGCAATTAGTGGTGCCTTCGAAGGGATCGGGACTGGATTATGGGGATCTGGTGTCAACGCACAACTCGGGAGCGCGAGTGGTGACGACCTCGTCCTGGCGGGGAGTAGCGAGTATGGTGACCCATACGGCGACGCGGCTGGTTCGAGCGCTGCGTCTCAATCTCAATCACAAGGCAGGATGATCAATCCATTGTGGATTCTGTTCTCATCCATGTGTCTCATGTGTTGTAGTATTCTTCTCTCGCTCCTCGCTGCAGTATAATTTATTGCGTATGTCTAGAGGAACAGCATCTACAGTATGATCGTGGCGTCATCTTCGTCGCTCATCTTGATTATGTGCTGCGTCTGTATCGCGTTCTTTTGTTTCATCAGGATGATACAGCACGGATCGCGACGGGCGAACTACGTCGTCGACAACACGCGGACGTCAGGTAAAGCGGCGATGACGGGGCCGTGGACGTCGCGCGAGTACGGGAATATGCAAGGGCATACACCGATCGGGGACTCGTGTAAACCGGGAGAGTACGTGACCGATATCATCGGGTTCCACGGGCAAGGTGAGCACACGAATGCGCTCCAGTTCTGGTGCTACAATCCAAAAACACGGAAAACCAGGCGCGTGTTCAAAAAACCAACGTGTGGAAAGCGCGACCGCCCCGACCACCTCGGTCAATTCCTGATCGCACTGACCCCAGTGATCGCCGTAGCAACGGCCATTGCGGCTGTGTTCTTCCCACCAGCCTGGGCGGTCACCCCTGGCGTGGTAACGATCGCGACGACGGCCGTGGGTACGGCTGCGGGGGTCGCGCTCGAAATCGCGTCTGGAATCGATGCCGATAACGACGTGCTCAAGCCGTCGTCGGGACGAAAGATGTGGGACGTCGTCTGGACTGGGAGCCCGTATGGTTACAATGCGTGGAGTCTCCGCGAGAAGGACGGCGTCATCCAAGGGTTGAAACTCTCACCGGTCGATACCGGTGACGATACGGGCGGGTCTGCATGGATCGGCGGAAACGTTGCGACCGTCTCCGGTCCGAGTGGACCGCAGATGATGCGGCGACCGACCGGTAATATCACCACACAGGCGTGCCCGTCCGGCTACGTGATTACGGGCGTCAAGGCCGCCTGCGGTGACCGTGTCGATGGGATTCAGTTTACGTGCAACCGCCCGGACTGGAAGTAATTTTTTGTTGCGTGATGCTATATTGATGAAGAAGTTTGTATTCGGACAGGCGAACCCATCGTACCATGGATTCTCGGTACCAGAGGAAGAATCCATGACAAAGAACCGGCTTCTTGCTGTTGTCAAGAACAACGAACGCATACATGTTCAATTGTATACCGAGAACGAACGGCTCCGTCGGGAAAACGCAAAGCTTCTATCGAGAATCGACGCGCTCGAAATCAAGCTCCTCATGGCAAAGACGAGAACTGGCCCCGCGTCCAACCAGCCCAACCGGCCCAACCGGCCCAACCGACCCAACCGGTCCAATCGGTCCTGATCCAATGTATTTTCTGGCAAAACCAAATGTTGCCAGAAGAGAGCAGTCATGTCAGATAGAATTGGAAGAATTGGAAGAATGCATGTTATCAAACGCGACAATTCGACCGAATCGGTCAATTTCGAAAAGATTGCCGAGCGGATTCGCCGCATCGCCACTGAAGCCAACGTCGATATCGATGTTGGACTCATCACGCAAGAGATTGTGAGCAACATGTCAAACTCCATGAAGACGAGCGAGATCGACGACCTCGCCGCGACCATCTGCGTTTCAAAGCAATTGGAGAACCCGCAGTATGAGGAGATTGCGACGCGTATATCCGTGTCAAATCTTCACAAAACGACGTGCGCATCCGTCAAAGACGTGTACGCACAACTCGAACCCGTACTCGACCAAAAATTCTTCGCGTTCGCCAACGAACACGCGGCCGAGTTGGACGCACTGCTCGATTTCGACCGTGACTATGCGTTTGACTTTTTCGGGTTCAAGACGATGCTCAAACTCTACTGCGGGAAGGCGGACGGTATCACCATCGAGCGTCCCCAACACGTCTACATCCGCGTGGCGTCGTTTGTGTGTCAATACGATATGAAGCGCATCGCGGAGACGTATGAGATTTTGTCGACGAAGCAGGCCGTCTTTGGGTCGCCGACCCTGTTCAACGCCGGAATGCGCGCGCACCAACTCGCTTCGTGTTTCCTCATGTCCGTCGACGACTCGATCGATGGGATTTTTGAAAATTTCCACGATATCGCCAGTGTCTCGAAACTCGGCGGCGGGGTGGGTGTCTTTATCGGCGACGTCCGGAGCCGCGGGTCAAAGATCACCACCACGAACGGGACTTCGGACGGGTTGTTGCCGATGGTCCGCTGCGTCAACTCGATCGCGCAGTACGTCAACCAATCCGGGAAGCGTAAGGGTGCAGTCGCCGTCTATATCGGCGTCGACCACCCGGATATCATCGACTTACTCGATATCCGCCGCCCCGGTGGCGACGAGACGAAACGTGCCCGCGATATCTTCCTCGCGCTTATGGTGAGCGATCTGTTTATCCAGCGCGTGAAGGCGAATGCGTCGTGGTCGTTCTTCGATCCACACGATTGTCCTGGGCTTTCTGACGCATACGGGCCGGCGTACGTCGAACTGTACGAACGGTACGAAGCCGAAGGACGAGCAAAGACGACTATGAACGCCACCGATCTCATGCACCGGATTTGTACGGCGCAGATCGAGTCTGGTGTCCCGTACATTCTGTACAAGGACGCGATCAATGAAAAATCCAACCAGAAGAATATCGGGCCGATCAAGTGCTCGAATCTATGCGCGGAGATTGTTCAATACTCGGCGCCGGACGAGATTGCGGTGTGCAACTTGGCATCGGTGTGTCTCTCTCGGTTCGTGCGCGACGGTGAATTCGACTTTGCCGGGCTGATGCGCGTGACCCGCGCTATGATGACGAACCTGGACAGTGTGATCGACGTTAACATGTACCCGTCCGACAAGGCGAGGAAATCCAACATGGCGCACCGCCCAGTCGGTCTCGGTATACAGGGGTTGTACGATGCGTTCATCAAGCTCGGGATCCCGTACGATTCGGACGATGCGGTCGCGCTATCGAGGAAGATCCAGAACGCGATGTACTATGCCGCGGTCGACGCGTCGTGTGACCTTGCACGTACGTGTGGCCCATATTCGACGTACGATGGCTCCCCCATGTCCAAGGGTCAGATGCAATTTGACCTTTGGGGCGCCGAACCAGACGCGGAGTACGCCTGGCGTCTTCTCCGAGACAAAATCAAGCGATACGGTGTGCGGAACAGTCTCATGCTCGCGATCATGCCAACGGCGTCGTCGTCGCAAATTTGTGGCAATGTCGAAGCGGCCGAAGCGATCACGTCCCTCGTCTACGTCCGTCGCACGCTCGCTGGTGAGTACGTTTGTCTCTACAAACCACTCGTCGATCGCCTCATTCGAGAAGGGTTGTGGAACATCGACCGTATCAACGAGATCGTGCGTCACAATGGATCGATCCAGCAAATCTCCAGCATCCCGCCCGACATCAAGCGGCTCTTCGTCACCGCGTGGGACATCAAGCAAAAATGGGTCATCGACCATGCCGCCGCACGCGCGCCGTGGGTTTGTCAGACGCAATCGATGAACGTCTTTATGTCGAGGCCATCGATCAAAACGGTTCAGAAGATGCATCTGTACGGGCACGGTAAAGGGCTCAAAACTGGGATATACTACCTGAGGTCAAAGGCTGCGACGACCGCCGCGCAAGTATCGATTTCCAGGTCGGTGACGACGGTGATGCTCAATACGGACGCGGATACCGAACTATCGGTCAAGAACGTATCGGACGACGATGATTCCGTGTGCTTGAACTGCAGCGGATAGATCACATTATATTGCAGTTAGAGTATACAGTAACATTTGGTATCATGGCAGTGACGCGTTCTCAGACGAAAAAGTCGAAGAAATCGATGAAAATCTATATTCAGAACCTCAAGCCCTCACACTTTAGGATCCCCGCTGTTTGCCTGACCGTGGACGATGCCACTGGCTCACGTCAGAGCCGATCGTCAAAGACACCTCGCGAGAAGGCGTCTCGATGCGTTGGACGCGTCCGCATCGGCAAAAATGGCAAGAATTTGTATCAGAGCGTCCGGACGCGGGTGAAGAATCCACACTATAAGGGAACCGGTGACATCACAGGGTCTGGGTACCATATCCAGGCGCGGTGGCGGCTCGTGTATGACAAGCGCACCGGGAAAGCGTTTGATGCCAAGAAACACATGTCAAACTATCTTAGAGGCAAGCTGTCATAAAAAATCGTGCTCAATATAAAAAATGGAATTGATCCACGCAGTCGGACGACCACGGGACGGACTCGTCGTCGTCACATTTGAAAAGGCAAACTGTACCCAAGTCGTCGAGACGATGTTCAAGAAACTCGGGTTGCTCGACGCAGCAAAAGCGCACCACCCGTTCGTGCACAACTACCGGTGGGACGTGTACGTTCACAACACCCCGCCAGTGACTGTTCGCGATTTACGTACCGCAAAGCGCGACGGATGTCACGTGTTGAAATTCGTTCGCGACCCGATCGATCGCTTCGGATCAATCTACTCGAGGTACAAGAAACACGGCTTCCGCGGCTTCCGGACCGGGTTGTCGATCGATGAATTCCTCGACCAGCTCGAGCGGCTCAACATCCGTCGCTTTGCGCCGGGCGCGTACGCGGACGGGCACCTTACGACGCAGCGATTCTGGAAGGAGAGGCACGATATGTACAGCGAGATTGTCAATGTCGAGCGATTACGGTGCCCTGCCTTCCGGTTGTACCTAAAAGCGTTGTATGGCCTCGAGTTCGATCCCGACTTTTGCAGTTTTCACTGGGAACGTACCGTCTATGACTTTACGCGCGCACAACGTCGGCGTATTCTCAACGTGTACAATGCCGACCGGCAGTACCGTTTCAAGCCGCTTACGCCCGGACACCACCCAAGTAATTTCGGATAAGACTGGTTTTTTTTTAAAATCTTTGCCAAAACAATAGGCGGCATCCGTCATGAGCACTTCAAATATCGTCGCGACCGGTGGAACTGCCAAACGCATCGGACTATCGAGCCATCTCACGCACACGTTCACGGAGAGCGGCGACTTCACCGTCCACCGCCCCGTGATCGTTCGATATCTCATTGTGGGAGGCCGCGGTGGTGGCCCGGTGCCAGACGAGAAGAGTACGTTGGATCAGGAGGGTGGTGTCGGTGACGTCGTGGAGGGGACGTCGACGTACCAACTCCAGCCCGGGACCTATAAGGTGACGGTCGGACCGCGGTCGACAACGTTTACCGAGAAGGGGATTGCTGGTGTTGGTGTGACCACCGGGCCAAGAATCAAATGGGTGAATCCCCCCGGGGGCGGCAATCCTTGTCCATCCGGTGTATCATGCTACATGGTCGACAAACTCAAGCACAATGTCGTTTGGTCAAACAGAACCCGGCGGTCATATACGCCCGGTAATCCGTCATCGATTCAAACTCTCGCATCTGCAAACGGAGGCCGGCCACATCCAGGCATATCGAACCAACCGATGCAGAAATACCACGACTACAATTCACAGTGGGGGTTATTCAGCAAGGTATTCGACAGATCCGGGGCGTCCGCCACTGGATACTGGAGTATGGACGCGAATGACGCGACGTGGAAAGTGGTCCAGGAAGGTGTCGCTACCGTGAACGCATACAATACGCAGCAGAAGGAGTCTGACATCACCGGGGGGAAGCAAATGTATGGTCTTAAACCGATGGTGATCATTCGCTACGACGAATCGACTGCAGGCGCGGCACTCCCAGCGACCCCGTCACCGGACGCCATCGCCGAGATCGAAAAGGCGTACGCCGAGAAGATGCAAAAACTCAAGGACGCCGCAGAGGCCGAGAAAAAGGCATTGGAATCGCAAAACGCCGCGGCGGCAGCCGAAGCGTCGAAGCTGAAAGATCAGCTCATCGCCGAACTGAACGGATTGAAGACGCAATACGATCAGCTCAAAACGACCGTGACTGAAGCGACCGGAAAATTGGAAGCCGCGAAAACCGAGCTCTCGCAAATCAAGACGGAATACGCGTCGAAGATGACCGATCTCAAAGCTGCACAAAAAGCCGAACTCGATGCGCTCAATTCGAAGAACGCCACCGCACTCGAGGCGGCCCGTCTGGCGCAACAGCAACTCATTTCCGAAATGACGATGCTGAAGACGCAATACGATTCTTTGCTCGCCAACTCGTCAGCGTGTCCGACCATCCCGGCAGGCTCGATCGTCGTCGACGCGAAGGATGGACAGTTGTACAGATACGACATGGCGCAGCTCCGCCCGATGTCGAACGATACGTACCGGGCGCTCGGTTCACCAGCGTATACGACGTACCCATCTGGCAGTCTCGACAAATGCCCACGCGGTCCGGTCTATACCGTCCAGACGACGACGACCGAGCCGCCTGCGACGACGGGACCATCCGGTCCGCCCGTATTCGACGGATCGCTCTTCATCGTTGTACATGGGAAATCATGGACGGAGCGCGGTGAGCTCAAAGTCCTCGCCACCCGGTTCGGTGGCGCGACGCTCGAGTCGTTCAAATTCAAAGACTTTGCTCAGGTGTTCCTGATCAACAACGACGGCTTCATTCGCAACTTGGCCGACCGTGGCCTGTACTTGACCAGTAAGACGGGTTGCCTCGCCACCGGGATGACGGTCGACGCACCCGATGCCGGGTGGACGTTCAAGAAATCCGCTGGGTCGAAATACGCGTACGGGCTCGTTTCCAAGTGCGGATCGGCTCTGTCCGCCACCGTTGGTGCCAGGGAACCCGTGCTCGAGAAGACGGACGATGATTGGTTTATCATTCCTGTTGGTAAAGCAACGATGTAAGAACTGAAAATTTATATTTCCCATGGGTAAGTACCGATGGGAGATCAAATAACAATTGGACCAACGACGATCCCGTCGTCGGACCCAATCGCCGAGATCGAAAAGGCGTACGCCGAGAAGATGCAGAAACTCAAGGATGCACTGGAAGCCGAGAAACGGGCATTGGAAGCGCAAAACGCCGCGGCGGCAGCCGAGGCGGCGAAGCTGAAAGATCAGCTCTTCGCTGATCTCACTGGATTGAAGGCGCAATACGAACAACTCAAAGCGACGGCGTCATCGACGACGGGACAACTCGACGCGACGAAGCGTGATATCGCAGAACTGAAGAGCGAATACGATATGAAGATGGCCGAACTGAAGCGAGCGCAGCAAACCGAACTCGATGCGATTTCGACGAATAACCGCGAGGCGATCGACGCGGCGCGGTCGGCCAAGGAAACGCTCGTTCGGGAACTGACAGCGCTCAAGGTCGCGTACGATACGATCGTTGCGCTGTCGAAACAGTGTCCAATTATCCCAGAGGGCGCTATCGTCGTCGATTCGAAGACGGGGAAGATGTTCAAATACGAAGCCGGTGTCCTGCGCGGGATCAGTGCCGAGACGTACATCGCACTCGGAAAGCCGAAGTATACGCTGTTCAAACAAGGCGCGCTCGATAACTGTCCACGTGGCCCCGATATCACAATCGAAACCGTCGCGCCCAAACCGGTTGACGAACCGATCGAGGTTCCAAAGTTCCCGTCGACGGCGTACGTTATCGCCCACGCGGAATCATGGGAGATGAACGGGGAACTCCGTGTCCTCGCGGCGCGCTTCGGTGGTGTCGTGATCGAACCGTTCGAATTCAAGGAATACGCCCAACTATTCGTCATCAACTCCGCGGGGTACGTGCGAAATCTGAACGGCGATGGTGCGTACATGACGAGCACCGAAAAGTGTTTGGCCCCGTCGATGACAAAGACTGTACCGAGGACCGGATGGAAATTGCGGAAAACGGGGGAGTCTCAATACATGTACACGCTCATTGCCGATTGTGGTGTTTCGATCAAGGCGGGTCCGTCTGACCGGTCGGCCGTGCTCGAGAAGAGTATATTCGGCGGCGATGCGAGCGACGAGTGGTACGTCATCCCAGTGGGCCGGGTCGAGTTCTGATAAACTTATTGCTATATTGATATACGTGTAACGATGAACAACTCAAAGTCAAATACGACGGCACGCGATCCACGTCAGGTGCGGACATCGTTCCTACAATATCACGCTCCAATCAATTGGTCCAGCGTCGACGTCACGCGCGGGTACGTTCCGGTCCGGGAGATCGTCGAGTATGTCAAACTTCTAATCCCGGTCGATCAGTTTACACACGCATCGAGTCACGGTTCGGAGCCTGGACGGCGAATCGTTTTCCACGCCCGGGTCAACCACGACGGACGCATCCAACTTCAGAAACTCAAGCGGTGCCTTACCGGCGTCGCCAACGTGAACCCACTCCCCCCTACCGGGCGTGTCAGAGTCGTTGTATCGACGATCGATACGGCCCATGGTGGGCGAACTGCATTCAAAGCAGCTCTCAAGACATTGCAATCGAAGACGAATTCGTTTATACACGCTGCTGTATCTATTGGACCCACCATCAATCCAATATACTTCGCGGGACTCGATGCTAGGACCAATTTATACATCGTCGTCATGGGCGATCCGGGTGACCTTCGCCCCGTCTCAAAAAAAGATAAATCGGTGCCTGTCATTGTTAAACAACTCGTCGATGCCGGTGTCTTTCCCCACTCGCTCGCGACGATCAAACGGAATGCAAAGGATGTACATATCATTAGCGACCCGTCCGAGCTCGTCGAGATCCCGTCCGGTGTCCACCGAGCTTATACGAAATACATCGCCAATGGACAAAACGCTGGTGATGCGTGGATTGCCGCGGGGGGTGTCACGTGGTCGGCGGCACTCGGTTTGAAATTTGAATTTCACGAATTATTCGATTACGACCGGACCGTTCCGCTGACCTCGATCGCAACGCTCGATACGTACGTGATGAAGAGTTTGCACCGCCCGGTCCACGGCGCCGCCGCGCGCAAATTGGAATCCGATCCCGCGACCGCGATCGCGAAGAGCGCGCTCCAAACACTGACCACCGACGGGACTCCCCTCGGTCGTGGATCGTATGGAACCGTATACGCGATTACACTCGATGTTCGCAGTCTCAAATTGCTTGCGGACCTGAAGAAGTCGTTATCGAACATGCTCGAGTTCGCCCCGTACGGTGGAAACCGTCAGGTCGTACTCAAGGTCGAGAAACTCGAGTCGTACATGCCAATGACCGAGGAACGGCGTCGTCGACTCGTTGGTGAGAGCTACATTCAGCAGTTTGTGAACGATAACCGTGGCCTGGTTACACGTGCAAAATCCCAGCTCGTCGTTTCGCCGCGAGTCTATTTCTCTGGGACGATCGCCAATTCGTTCAATGTGATATGCATGGACCGGGTTGTCGGCAAACCACTATCCACCATCATTAGCAACCGTGGCGTCGTTTCCGAGTATGTATACAACGCACTCGAAGCCGCGATCGTCACGATGTTGCGAAATGGCGTCGTCCACTCGGATCTTCACGCAAGCAATGTATTCGTGTCGGGATCGGGAAGATCGATACTTGTTCACATCCTCGACTTTGGATTCGCGAGTCTCGTTCCTCCGGCGATGAAGAAGAAGATCGCGAACGTCCTCGATCGTGGTGGTTCGGTGCATGATGTATTCGAACAGACTGGGCTCGCCAATGCGGTCAATGCAACTAAAAGGAAATTCGATTACTACCATGCGAATAACAAGCTGTTAACGTACGTGAAGAAGCGACAAGTACCGCCGTCTGGTTTGCGATCGTACCCGGCATGGAACACCAACCAGGGGTCGACGACGACGTTGCCCATACTTTTCAAAAACATTGCGACGCTATCGTCGCATCTCGATCTGCCGACGATGAAGAGAACGAAAACGAAAAACTCGAGAAAATCCAACGTGCCCGTGGCGACGCCGGCGTGGCCCTCAATCTCACGGACGAACCGCCGAGTGACTGTTCGATGAACAAGATCGACACTAATAGAGTACTACTTGCAGCTTGTAAAAAAACATCAATGATATCGATCTTCGGGTCCCATCTATTCAAAATCCGAACGCATAACCATACACGGTCACAGCAACCCCGCCGATCGACGAGTAGATATATCCGCTCGATGGCGCGTTGTCTGGCATATCGTCACCCGGTGCGGCTACAGGTGCATCCGCACCAGTCCCGTCACAATACTCGGCATTCGCAATCTTGTTGAACTCGAGTGCCGTGCGCTCGAGCGCATCCTTGTTCATGTTGTTGAGGTACGCCAAGACACTGTCGACGTCGTCATCATCCAAGATGTCTTCGAACCGGCGGACCTGGCAGCGGATGAGCTCTTTCAACGCGAATTTCGTGTACTCGTTGAGAGTCGAACGATTCCAGTTCGGATGGCATTTCCCATAGTACCCGACCGACCCACATATTGTATCGAGACTCTCGCCTGGCGCGGGTGCAGACGCATCTGCGTCATTGCCACATCCCCCGGCTTCAACGACGTCATCTGAGAAGTCAAGTGCGTTGTATACGAGATCCATCCTATCCAGTGTATTGAAAATTTCCATGTCGTTCAGGTCGTTGTTGACAATCTCGACGATACGGCGGTCGAGAATGTCATAATTCATCTCCATCTGGCAATTGATCAGTATAAAAAGATGGTGCTTCTGCCACCCATCGAACGTTGCCTCGGTCCACTCGGGATTGCATAGGTCGAACCCAGTGCAATTCTCATTCCTCAATCCATCGAAAATGTCCTCGATCTCATCATAGGTGTACTGTGCCGCGTGAGCAGCGGGCAAAATGTTAGCGAGCAATTGGACACCGAGCAAAAACGTCGCGCGTGCAAATGACAACATCGTGGTTATTTTTACTGAATTAAGAATGTCCGGAATTGACATCGTCATCACGGAAGGCTACCGTGTACCCAGTATCTGCATGAAAATGCCACGTATCGTCCGGATCCCGGTCGACAATGTAGCGAAGCTCGTGCGGTGGATCGATCGGTGCCGTCTCAACCGTATCGTTGATTCTGACAATGACCCGGTCGATCGAGTGGATCATGACGCGACACGCGTCGTCTTTACACGTGATGTCGCCATCCATGCCGACACCCCTTCGCTTGTCGATATCGATCATCTCGGTCATGCGACCGTGATAAAATCGGTATCTGACCACTGGCTCTGACTTTGGGAAGAAGTAACGCGCTGCGACGACTCTCGAATCGGTCGATTTGATCGAATGCAAATACATTTTGTTATTTTGTTATTGTATTGTTATACTGGAAAATCCTGGAAATACTGGCAAACAAAATTCGAATGAATTCCTTTTGCGAGCATTTACAGCACAATCCCGCGACCCAACCGATTTGCTCGCACGTGGGCGGTCAATTCGTACCGTTCCCGCCCCAATTGGAAGAGTTTCCTCTGGACGTTGTGGAGGAGTTGGCGGGGTATACGCTCGCGACGACGATTAAGAACGGGGCGAATCGGTTCGCGCTCCGTACGCCGTTGGGGAGAATCCTCAAGCCGATGGACCAGGTCCGCAGGGTCTACGCCCGGATCCAGGGGGCGCAGAAGTATTATAACGTCGCGAATTTGCTCGCGTCGTACGTACTCGACGAAGATGTGACGGATAACGAATATGGGATCCTGATTGCGGCTGACGGGTTGTGGATCGAGTCGGCCGCGGACCGCGTGGCCTTATGCACCCGGCTGAAACTGGAATGTACCAATCTCCCCCGAGTCGAGTTGGAACGGATCCCGCGCCCGAACTCAAGCGAGATGAATGTAAAGGGAAAGGGGTACGTCGTCGAGCGCGGCGTCGTGTACAAAAAGGACGGTACCCCGAAATACGTGACAGAGAGGGGTGAAATCTTCCTGACCGGCGCGATGGGGAAACAGGAAAAGGTCGGATTGGGCTGGATTTTGTTCGCGGCGTACCCGGATTTCTACGGCTACCATCACGGTCTGCATACGCAAATGGATCATATCAACGGCAATTCGACGCATAACGAGGCGTGGAATTTTCGGCCGATGACGGTCCACCAGAACGCGATGGTGAGTCACCAAACGGGATCAAGATCCGACCGCCCGGCACCCGATTCGTCGCACGAACTATTTAGACGCGACCCGACGAAAGCATTAACGCCCGCCAATATATCCAAGTGGATCGAGGTCGAATGGTTACGGCAGTACTTGAAAACATCGTACTGGATGCACCGGGACGGCGCGGTTCTTCGCCGACGACCGTCCGGACTGTTCGTCTACGCTCAGCTCCGCGTGAAGCGGTGTGGGTATACGTACGCGGACCCTGGCCAAGTGCACATCATGATGACGAAAGCGTTTTGCATATACGAAGACGGGTTGGTCGTTATGCATGGGGACGGCAAGAAGCAAAACAATAGTCTCTCAAATCTACAAATGGGTTCGAGCGAGGCCAATGCCGAAGGAAAAAAAGCCGTCCAAATCCATATTCCACACGCGGACGGGACGGCGGCGACAACGTACAGAAGCGAACGCGAGGCTGAGCGCCGTACAGGGATTTATAATCAGACCATCAGCGATAACAGAAAACGTCAACGACCCAACTCGCCGCTCGTGTTCTCGACGAGTCGCGGGATCACGTTCGCGGCGACCGATCCCCCTATACCCCCGCAACCTCCGCAGCCCGAGACGGGTCCTGTGTAAATTTCCGCTCCTGTAATTTTCTTTACAATTGATTTTCCAGCGCCAAGAGTTCGTCCTCCCACAACGATTCGATCGATAACGACTCCAATGTCGCGCGCGTTTCGCGTAACGAATCGACGAGCTGGACCAGTTCGTCGACTTTCTCTCTCGTCAACGACCGAATTTGCATTCTCAGCAACCCCGAGTCACGTTCGATCCCGAGCACGATCATATCTCGTTCGATCTCGAGTACTGGGCGATTGGCAACGACCAGTGACCCGTCGACGACGCACCGGACAAACCGAGCCCGATTGGATTCGACGTTGATCTTCTCCGCCAACTCGGCCAGCTCGTGTGCTTTGCGGCGTGCATACGCTGCGTGCCTCGCTCGGTAATGCGACTCGACAATCTCCGCAACGTTCGAGAATTTCTTGATCGAACCGTCGGCGTCGAACAATGTCATGTTCGTCGTCGATATCTTCGTCTCGAGTTTCAATCCTTCCTGCGTCACGACCGTTTTGTCCGACGTCGTAAACGTGATCTTGACACTCGTCTCCGTCGACTCGTCGATGACTCGTGACGCGAATGGTTGTGACTCGAGCCACTCGATATACGGACTAGTCCACTTTCCAATCGGCAACTCGGTGATGGTCACCTGAGCACCAGCTCGACCACCGACAGTGAACGTCCCGCGCGTGATATACCCGCCATCGCACGCTTCGATCGTTCCGAAAAACCCGCGGTAGGATGGTATCAAATCTGGAACGCATTCACCACGGATTCGCTTGCGGATCGCGCTGATCACGTCGCGAACGTCGAAGCACGGTATTGACGTGCTAAACCCAGTGCCAATGCCGGTGCACCCGTTCACCAACACAACAGGGATGATAGGAATGTACCGATCCGGTTCGACGCGTTGACCATCGTCTTCGAGGTAGGTGAGAATGGCATCGTCGCGCTCCGGGAATATCGCTCTCGTCGTTTGTGAGATGCGCGTGAAAATATACCGAGCGCTCGCGTGATCGCCACCGCCACCGAGTCGCGTTCCGAACTGTCCGCTCGGGACGAGGAAATTGATGTTATTGCTCCCGACGTAATCACGAGCCAATGAGATGATCGTGCTCTGCAACGACGCTTCGCCGTGATGGTAGGCGGCGACTTCGCTAACGTACCCGGCCAGCTGCGCGACCTTGATATCGCTCGTCAGTTTCCGTTTGAATGCGGCGAATAACACCTTCCGCTGCGATGGCTTGAGTCCATCGACGACGTCGGGGATCGATCGACGCACGTCAGCGACTGAAAAGTTGACGAGGTCAGCGTGGACGAATTTGCTGATCGTGATCCCAGTGTCGTACTCGCGTCCCGAGCCGTCGTGCGCGCGGATCCAATCTCGGCGATCATGTGCGCGTTTCTTAGAAAACGCGAGGTCGAGCGATTCTGGACGATCAACATCGTCTTCGAGTTGGATGATATGGCGGTCGATGTCCTTGAAATAGTTCTTCGCGTCGCTCGATGTGCTCGTCCCAAGTCCCTTGTAGTACTTGACGATCCACCCTGACCGGTCCTCGATCGAGCGCCACGTTTCATACTCTTGGTTCGAGAAGAACGATACGCACTGCGTCCCGCGCGTTGCTTTGACCAATGGCGTGATGAACTCAGCGAGGAAGCCCGGGACCGCGAGGAGCCCGGGAAACTCGACGTCGAAAAAATTCAAGAGCAGTCCTTTGATATGGGACCCGTCGAGGTCGGCGTCTGTCATGACGATAACACGCCCATAGCGAAGACCAGCAGTCGTTGTGTACTGCTTCTTATGCTCGAGCCCGAGAATACGCTTGATCGACTGGATCTCTGCGTTTTTCAACCCGGCCACCGGGTTGCCTCGGACATTGATGAGTTTTCCACGTAATGGGAAGACACCAAACGTCTTGCGGTCTTCGGCTGACAGTCCAGAGATGGCCATCGTCTTCGCCGAATCGCCCTCGCACAAAATCAACGAACACGCACTCGCTTTGGGCCCACCCGCCCATATTGCGTCAGTCAATTTTGGAATCAATATTCTCGTCCGTTTCGAATCGTTCTTTGCCGCTACCGCGTCCAGTTTTGACACAGCCGTCGCGTTGACGTGGTCGATGAGCCCAAACTTTTTCGAGCAGATGGACGTGAGTGTATCGGCCGGGAGTACGCACGACGATCCAAACTTCGCCCCTGGCGTTGTGAGTGTTTCCTTTTGCTGATTCGTAAACGCCGGGTTGACGATGACGCTGTCGATAATCAATCCGATCGAGTCCAGAACGGTCGCAGACGAGACTGGATGTTTGAGTTTGGCACGGACGTGTTTGGCGATCTGGTTCGCAATGTATGACACATGTGTCCCTGCGTTGCACTCGACCCCGTTGACAAACGCGACACGCGGTCCGGGTGCATCGAATGAAGGGAAGACGGCGACACGCCACCGCGTCGTTTCGTATAAAACGATGGGCGACCCGTCCGGTGCAAACATCTTCGTATACTGGCGAAACGTCGAACACGGGACGCGGCGCGTCCCCAGCTTGACGACGCACCGACTTGTTGCTGCGATATCGTAGATACGGCGCGTCAGGACGCGCGCAGTATCGGGTGGGATCTTCGTGTCGGAGATCCCGAGCTTTTCAAAATCTGGCGAGACGGTGATCCGTGTAAACGACGAGGCACCCGGTTTCGCCGGGCGAATTGATGGGTTTCCGATCTTCCTCATGTTGTTTGAGAAGCGCTGGCGGTAGATGGTTGTCCCATCGCACAAATGGATGATACACTTCGTCGACCAGATATTGGCGAGCTTCGCACCGAGTCCGTTCCGCCCGCCGACGACGCGTTCTTCATCGTCGTCGAAGTTTGATCCCGAGAGTAAATGTCCGAATACAATCTCAGGGATGTAAGGACCGTACTCGCTTTTCTCGATCGGGATCGTCGTCCCGTCGTTTTCAATCGAGAAGGATGTCTCGTTGATGACGACTTTCATCATCGTCATCGACGCGTCGCGGACCGAGTGGTCGCGCGCGTTGACGAGGAGCTCGTCAAAGATTTTGTTGAGCACGAGATTGACAACGACTCGTTCGCGGGTAAACCGTTTTCCGGACGAGTCGAGGACGAATTGCTCGCGTTCGATCATTTCATTTGACCCCGTATACATGTCCGGTCGGACGAGCACATGACTGATTTGGTCGAGCTTTTTGACATTCATTTTTGAATTGAAAATGAAACAACACGAGCACACCCGCGGTCAAATCAATGGTTCGCATGGGATCGACGATGTCGACGAGATCGACGAGATCGATGTCAGTGATGACGAGGTCGATGAAGTCGATGACGTCGATGCCAGTGACGATGGTATTGAAGTCGGTGTCAGTGACGACGTGAGTGATATTATCGACGACGACGTTGACGACGACGTTGACGACGACGTTGACGATGACGTTGACGACGTTGACGATATTGACGATGTGGATGACGTGGACGTATCAAAATCGAGTGGAAAACGATTCTCTCCGAATGTAGAACAAGCCTTTGACAGCGTGCTCGTCGAGAGCGACGGTGAATACGATATATATATGTTTTTCAAATGTTGACCCTTACAAAGCGATGCAACGAGGTCAACGTCCAGACAGTTTTACTATTTCCCGATCGTCTCGCCGCGGTAAGAAACTCAAAGCTGTATTCTTTACAGAAAACAAGAAGATCAAGACGGTCCATTTCGGCGGGTCGGGATGTAAGGATTTCATCAAGTACAGTGCGATCGACCCGGCGTTGGCAAAGCGGAAACGAGCGGCGTATATCAAACGTCATCGGGTCATGGAGAACTGGCGGGATCCGATGCGTGCCGGGACATTGAGTCGGTACATCCTCTGGGAAAAACCAACGCTCGAACGTTCGATCAAGAAATTTGCAGTGATTTTCAAAATCAAGGCAGTATAATTATACCTCATCATCGGCGTCGTCGTCGAACTTGGGTGCGAGGTAAAACGCCACGGACACGGTATCCATTGTCAATTTGAAACACACGGGTAGTCCGGGTGCGAGTACGACGCATACGCGGTCGAAAAGCTTCGATATTTTCAAAATCGAAACAATGTACCGCGTCGCAAGCCGTGTTTCACCCGTGAGCGTGCCGACGTCGCCATCGACGCTCAGTGTATCGATTGCGACATGCGCCGTGCCGATATCGCTGTCGACTCCCAGCTCCAGCTTCTCCCCCATACCCACCGGCCGGATGCTCACCGTATCGCCAAACCCAGCCAAATCACGCACACGCGTCGCGAGATCGGACGCGACGACGTACATGTCGACGCCCGACATGACTGGTGGGTCCATGATCTCGATAACGTCGTCGTAGATTTTGATCCGTGTCTTGACCTGCTCGTCATCCAACACGATCTCCACCGTCTCGCACTCGGGTTCGATAATCATGTCGACCGTGTTGTCTCGTTTTCCCAAGTCGAGAACTTGTAACAATGACTGCACGCGAAACGTGGCTTCGGCGACACCCATCGCGTCATCTGTGGAAATGACGAATTCGACACACGTAACACTGACGTGTGTCGAATCCAAGACGACCGCGGACGCGAGCATCGATTTGAATTCGAATCGAATAAACTCGCTGAAATCCTTGACAGCGAGCAATACCGCGGTCAATGCCGTCCGATCTGCGAATGTGATTTTCATGGTTTCAAATGACGACGACGCCATTCTCGTCCGGTCTGAACTGCTTGATCGTTTCCATGAACCGCTCGGTTTTTCTAGACTTCTTCTTCTTCTTCTTCTTCGTTTTCTTCTTCTCAGCACCGACGATATCGACACCACCGACATCGCCCGGTGCGGCTTGTGTGGCTTGTGCCAACGGACCGACTGGAATTTTTTTTCGATACATCTGTTGCATTCCGATTGAGTGCTGCATGTTTTTGCCAATACGCAAAAGCTCTTTCGGTGTCGTCGAATTGAAATCGATCGCGCTGATACGCGAGTGGCGGAGGAGGCGAATAGTAAAATTTTTCGAAAAGATGCAAGCGAGCACACGGTTCGTATACTTAACGAACGAGTTCCTATTCGCATACGGCCGTCCAATCACGTCGACGATCAGCCACTCGCGTGGGTTCGAATCCAGGTTTGCCGCAATGATGCGTGCAAGCTCGTCCGGAATATACCGAGCAAAGCGGCCGTACGATTTGGCTGTCTTGTACGTGTGCAAGACGATGAACGATTTTCCAGGCTTATATGTGAGAAAGAGGTGATTCTCGCGGGCACTATCGTATTGTTTTGCGCTTTTCTTATCGATGGCGATGCGCACATTACCGAAATCAGCCCGCATCGGGTCAAGGTGAGTGTACAATGCAAGGATGATGTGCTCGTCCGAACCGAACGCGTGCTCCGCTAGTTCACGCTCTTTCTTGAGCACGTCGCTCCATTCGACCCAATTGGCAATCTCTCGCTGCGTTGGTTCGAGACTCGCGTCCCGCTCGAATTGGGATTTGTTCATTTTCTTCAGCGTCGCCGACCAGGCGAGACCGGCCGTGCGGTACTTGTTCCTGAACACGTCGTTGTGCTTGATGAGCGCACATATCGCGGCGACCATGAGTTTTTTTGAATGGTCCGATTGTTGGATCGTATCGAGTAGACGAATGCACGCGTCGTGCGTCGTGATGATATGCTCAACCGAGTCGGTATTTGACAATTTCATCCATTTCTTCAATTGATTGATGTACTGCTTCTTCGTCGATACCGACACTGCGCCATCGGGAAACAGCGTATCGAGTGACTCTGGTCCAGTTACCGTCATGAAACTACGCAGTATATGTGTCGCTGGGCAATATTTTTAAATATTGCCCATTGGAATAAGCCATCTACCGATACCCTAACCCTAATACCAATGCTCTCTCAACTCCTCTCGCTCGAGATGCTCCCATCGACGCTTGCCGTCGTCGCGCTGCTCGTTTTCATTGCGGGCAAGTATAAGCAGTCGATTTGCAGAGACAATTCGTCATGCACGTCGATCCTCGACAAATCGAATACGATCGCCATCGCGTCTCTGGCGTTTGCCGTTGTGCTTGTTGTTCTCATTTGCTGCGGGTTCGTCACGCTCTCGGGTTCGATGGGAAGCGGTATGTATGGCGGATATAGTGGATCCAGTTACTATTAAAAATGAAGTTTTCGGATAATTTTCAGCGGGCATTTGACGCGTTTCATGAAAAACAAGAAAAGCTCGAACGACATCCCGTCGTCGTGAACGTATCGACCGCTTCGTTCATGACGACGATTTTACAACCAGAAGGCACGGATACTGACCTTTCACAAACGCTCCAGAGCCACGCGCGCTATACGGGTGACTATGAAACGCCACTCGTTACGGAGTCGTCGTTCACGTCGAACACGCTCGATGTTCTCCCATTCCCGACCGTACGTCCGTCTGTTCACGTACGCATTTTTTGCTCGAAACGAACGGTGCTCGTCACTGGTGCAAAAAACCTGGTCGATTGTATTGCTGCACTCGACGCGGTATGCACACCACACGGCCTGGATATCACGTTCCCGTCGTGTCGGTTGATGAACGTGAACTGTACACTCGGCGAGCCGGTGTCGTTTGGCTTTGCATTCGGCGCGTTCGTCGACAACCCATGGGTCGAGTCGGTCAATAAACCAGAGCGGCAGAACCGGCTCATCGTCCAGTTCACAAACGGTGCCAAGATGATGCTATTTTCGTCTGGGAAGTTTTCTCTCCACGGACGAGACCCCGGCGTGTTACACGAAACGGCGCATGCTGTCGCTGCCATTCTTCAAGCAATGTAAATGTTTCGAAACTCGGTATACGTCGATCGTGATGGCGAGTTCCAATCGTTCGACCCACCACCAAAGAAGCTGACAAAGTTGACGTTGGAAATTTTCACCTTGTCATTGTCGCGGAACAACACATCAGATACACGTTTCGTCTTGCCATTGACTGTCACCTCGATCGTCCCGTTCGCCTTCTTGGGTGTGTTCATGACGATTTTCATCCGCAATGAATTCCACCCCTTACGAATCGGCAGTTGCCCATGCCATAGGTCATGCCCCGTTCGATTGCCTGGGTCCGTGACGCGTTTGTACTCGGCGCCTTGCCGATCGAACGATTTTTTATAGTCGCCCTCGACCGGCAGGTAGACGTACCCGATGATATACGCCGATTTGTTATCTTTCGATCGCCACATAAACCGGACAGAACCCTCGTCGCGTTTCCACTTCCCACCGGTCGCGCACTCGTTCGGCGTCGTACCGAGGCACACGCCAGGGAGTTTCCCACCCTTCACCCATTCAAACGAGTCTGGGAAGTAAACGTCGTAGCCGAATTCGATCGATTCGGCTGGGAATTTCCCGAGCGGGAGTGCAGATACCTTGGCACCCGACCCGGCACCATGCGCGTTTTTTCCATAATTCAAGCGAAGTACTCCGTTCTTCACCGTCATCCGCTCCGGGTTACCGATATGCTGTGTGTTCCATGGCTGTGCGCCTTTTTTTAGCATCGAGTCGACTGGAAGATTCGTCTTCTTCGTCGGTCCAGAGACACCCCCACCCACTGACGTACCATTGCCATCGCTGTCGCGGTTCATGACGATGATGACGATAGCCGCGACGATCGAGAGGAATACGATGGAGGATGAAAACGGGAACATCAACAGTACCACTGACATGGTCGTTTACAGATAGGACTGCTCTCTACACCTGGTCAACAATTAAAAATTGCCGTAGTATAACGTGGTCGATGACATGGGCGTACAACGCGGTACGGGCAATATGCCGGATGCTACCGCTCCTTCCACTTCTACCGATCCTACCGATGACGACAGCTCAATCTTCATCTTCATCGGGTTCTGCGATGACATACTGTACATATGACACCCAGCCGTACACGACATGCAGTGATCTAGAAAACGGTGATCCGTTTGGTCTCGGTGTCTCCATCGCAACAACGCTCGAGACACTCTCCGACCCGAGGGGTGCGACGTTTGATTTCCGATGCTATCCATCGAGGTCCGACGTGCTCGGCGCGCTCGCGACTGGTGAATGTAATGCTGGCATTGGGGATTTTACCGAGGCGTTTGCGACCACAATCGGACAAACGGGAAACGCGTTATCGTATCCATACCACCCGACCGCATACGGTATCATCACGCTGCAACGTTCGAGGTCACCAACGATCTGGGGGATCTTCAAACCGTTCACACTCGGTCTCTGGACGCTCGTCCTCCTCACCCCACTCGCACTCGCGGTCATGATGACATTTTTTTCGTGGGCAATTAGTCGATACAAACGATCGAAGTTCTCGGTCGGGATATTTCCACAGTACATGTTCCAGAACGCGCTCGCGTTCGTGAATGAGTATACGAACGTCGAGTATATGGACTGGAACGGTCGGTCCTCGTATATGCTGATCTTGAAGTTCTTCCTCCAGACGATGCTCGTGTCGTACGCGTTTCTATGTCTGGTCGTCGTCAGCGTATACACGGCCCAGTTGACGAATTTGATCCTCGCCCAGGAGATTTTACAGGACAGCGAAACGTTTATGAGCGTTGTGAAGCGCACCCCGCGACTCGTCGTCCCGGACGAGTTGAACCAATACTTTCAAGTGCGATACAATCTGTATCCAGAAACATGGGTGCAGAGTAACACGAGCGCATTTCTGACACAACTCAAGCGCCTACATGATGGTGATATCGACGGAGTCGTGAACCTCAGTGGTCCAATTCTCTGGGCGATCGCGAACGAAAATGAAGATTGTGTATTTGAATACAACTCGAACGCGCTCCAGCTTTCAACTGGACTGGCGTTTGTTTGGAGCGGTGCGCTCGATTCAAATATAACACGGTCTCGAGATCGCGCGATCGCGGAGTACGTGACCAGGGGTATTTTCGAAACGCGTGCGGACCGATTTTTGGGAGATTTCGTTGTCACCTCCCCGTCGAAACGGTGCGTTACCCAGACAACGGCGATCGCGGTACACGACGTCGCTGGCGCGTGGGTAATCCTCGCCGTCTGTGTCGGAACACCGCTCGTATTTACGATGAGCCGGTACGTTTTTTACCTGGCTAAGAAATGCTATGGTATGTATGGGAGCTTCTTCAATATCGGATCGAACCCCGTGTCCGAGTCGCTGAGTCAAGAGCACACGTTGAGCGACCAATTATACAACGAGCTTGCGCAACGCCGGGTATACACCGACACGTCGAATGATGGATCGAATGGTCCGCACCCATCACTCGCATCGACGTCGCCACGTGTATCGTACGACGCGACGACCAATGAACGCCCGGTCCGCATGAGCGACGGTACGATCGGATCGACCGACGCGCTCGAAACGATCGATTCGTACGATGCGGCCCGTATTGAACGTACCGGGTTGTATCGCCGGGTAGATACGACACCCCAACCACCCCAACCACCCCAACCACCCCAACCGCCCCAACCGTCCCAGCCGGTCACGGACGACGCGGTCCAGTATGCGGCGCGCGAAGCGCTCAATGGATCTTTGCGGGGTGACGCGTCGTTCAGAATCGATTTGAGCCCATTCGAACATGACGTTTCGATCACGCGGACCGATACGACGTCGTCGCCCGAATTGCATTATCGAGACAGCGACTCCTCGGACAAAACAGAATAATTTTAGTAACACCATGTCACAAATTGCCCTCACGGACAATGGCGCGACCATTCCATGGACGCACGCGAGCATTATCGCAGATGCGAAAAAAGCCCTCACGCAGTATATCGAAAAAGGGTTCCAACAAAAGTACCAGGTCCCCGTCAGGCTCTACGAAATCACGAAGAGCGGTGTTCGCGTCCCGAACACGTTCATCACGTCGAATCAATCGATCGTTTACCGAGACGATCGTACCGTTCCGTACGAATTCCACGCACCGTTCCGCGGTGAACTTCGCCCCGGACAACGTTCCGTCTCGAAAAAAGCAATTATCGAGACGTCCCGTGCCGGGTGCGCTACACTCGTGATGCCAACCGGAAGTGGAAAGACAGTGTGTGCGCTCTACATTGCCGCCGCGCTCCGTATGAAACCCATTATTCTCGTGCACAAGAATTTCCTCGTCGACCAGTGGGCGGATCGTATCAATACGTACTTCGGGAACGACGTACGTGTCACGTTCTGCCGAGGGGGGAAAATCGACACGAGCGGGGACATTATCGTTGGTCTGATACAAACGTTTGTTTCGAAGTGCGCAAAAATCCCGACGTGCTGCGGAACGCTGATCGTCGACGAAGCACACCACATCGCCGCGACGCAGTTCAGACGGGTCGTTACCGAGTTTATGACAAACCAGCGTGTCCTGATCGGACTCACTGCAACGCCCGAACGGAAGGACGGGTTGGACATTGCCAGGATCACGGGGCAGATCATCGAGGCATCCGATTCACTCCCCGTATCGGTCCAGCCCGACCGAGCACCGAGAGTCAGTGTCGAACAGCATATATACAGTGCTGAAACATACACGACCGGAAATCAACCAACCGGAAAACACGGTGACGTCGTCTTCTCGTCGATGATTACTGCCGTCGCAAAAAACAACGCCCGGACGATAGCCGTATGCAATCTCATTACACAGTACAAGGATAGGGATATTCTTGTACTGTCGCATCGCCGCGCGCATTGCGAAGCGATTTTTGAACACCTCCGTGGAGCGGGTGCCGATGTGGCGCTGTTCCTCCCGTCTCGAGGGAAGCGGAAGCGCCCGGAAGTCCCGACGGCGAAGATCATCGTGTCAACGTTTAGCTATGTGTCTGAAGGCCTGGATATCCCCCGGCTGAACTGTATCGTGTTCGCCACGCCAGCATCGAACCTGAAGCAATCGATCGGTCGCATCCTTCGCCGCCGGGACAACGCACCCCTCGTCATCGATGTGTGTGACACATGGGGTATTCTCGTCCAACAGACACACAAGCGAACGACGTATTACAGGAAAAACGACTACGTCATTAGGAAAATCTTTATGACGAACCGGACGAACCGGGGTGGGATTCTAGGATCAGAGATTGACCGTTCACGATAGCGCATGTAAGATAACAAGGATAATCCCGACCAGAATGAACGCGGCACCGATGCCTTGTAAACGCCCCGGCTTTGATAGAATGACAGAGAGCGGTGTCCCCCGCTGGATCTCATCTGGAATACCTACAATCGCATCCTCGGCGTCTCGGACGAATCCGGACAGATCTGATGGGAACCCATATGACCTCATCATATCACCGAATGTTTTTCCAGTATCCCCCGGACCGTCGTAGGCGTACAGCGTATACGGATCGGATCCTCTCGTCGACGCGGTAGACGGTGCGATCGTTGTGTCGGTAGTTGGATCGGACGTTGGATCGGACGTTGGATCGGTCGCGTCGTCGAACTGACCCGTCGTGTCGTTGACTGAAATGCCGTATACGTCCAGCTGGCGGTCGATGATTTCTGATGTGCTCGCCAGGCCGTTGAGCGGACCCGGCACGTCTTCGAATGCAGTGTACTCGAGTTCAGATTTCATTCGAGTGTATCCTAATCAGAGTCAATATAAAATGAATTCAGATCGTGTAGTCGAGCATTTGCTCGAAACCAACTTATACAAGAAGCTGCGGGCATTCTTCGATGACGAGCAGCACGCGATCATCGCCCTAGAGGTGTTGACGGATCGCGTTGCGTTCCCCAAACGAACGATCGATTGGTACATTACTACGTTCTCGAGACGGACGACCGTGTTCGTACGATTGACGAACGGTACCGTCATTGATCTACATGCGTCGTATAAAGCGCAACTGCGTTCCTTCTCGAAGAAGAAATTTGACATATTCAAGCGGAATACAGAGATTCCGTTTGAATTGAATGGCACTTGTGTGATGACCACAATCGGCCAGCTCAACTTTATCCGATGGTTCATTGTGTTCAACGTCCACGCACACTTCAAAGCAAACAAGCATGAGATCATTCGGATGGCGCGTCAACCAAAGGCATCGAAGACGAAGACTACAACGACGAAGCATTCGAAAACGCGGAGCAAGAACGAATTGAACGCCGGGTTCAGTTCGGTGCCATCGCGCGTCACATTTGATTAGAGACCGAGGAGTTTGGCGAACGCAAAGAGACCGACCAACCCGGAGAATTCAGAGTTCGTCCAGAACATCTTCGACACGTTGACCACGGCAAGCAGTGTGACGACGCCGATCGATGACGTAATGGGGGCGAACTTTTCCATGGTCGTGACCATCTTCCGGAGGGGGTGTGGGAGACTGTCTGGCGTATCGACCTTTCCGATCGCGACCAGAACCATCCAGACGGCTGCCAAGAGCGCCACCGCCAATTGAATATACCCGGTCACCCGTCCAAGCAAGACGAGAAACTTGCGCGTATTCGGGCTGATCGACTGAAGCATTGTGGTATACTGCAACAAAATAGAATCTTGCCATGACTATATAGCGACACGTACCATGCCGTACTACACGACTGACCACATATCCGGTACCGATCGACGTTCTGAAGATGTCCTCCTACCGCCGAAGCGACTTGAATACGTACAGCGCCGTCTGTTCATCGATAGTCGCGATGCGTCCGTCTACGCGCCGTTCGATTTTACCGTGAAGCTCGACGACGACGTGTCCCGCGGGCGGTATAAAAACGTGGAGAGTATCGAGCTGAAGGCCGTGACCATTCCAAAGATCGCAAACGAGGATTACTGCGTCATCGATATCGAGGAGATGGAAGACTCTAACATCGACTCGTCTGTCCCAACACTGAATAATGGCTTCGCCGTGGCATACTTCGACAACAGTACGCTCGCCGCCGGCGATGTGAAAGTCGTTGATAAGTTGTTCACGCAGCGTGCCGTCTTCAATCCACCGATCACACTGGACAAAATGAAGGTCAAGATCAGGAAGCACGACGGTAGCATCGTCAGTCCGTCCGACACAGCAAATTCGAATAACGTGACGCTGTTGTTTGAGCTTTCCATGTTACAGTAACAGTAATCCTCGACCTATACCAAACTCCGAATCGACCCATACGTCAAATTTTCTCGTATATTCAGGAGCGTCTTATTGAGCACGTACAACGTGTTCGATTTGTTTTTATCCGGACGAGGTGTCAGGATTCGCCAAACGCGTTTCGATGGCGTTTCATGATTCGAAACGAGTAGACACTCTACGATCGCACCGTCGGGGATATCCGACGGTGCATTCAGGACACCTGCTTTGATGTATCGGCGCGTATCGCTATTGAATATCATCAACGACCCCGCTTTATAAAGAAAATCGACAGAGTGCACCGTCTTCAGTTTGAAAAACTGGTCGTGGTGGCCGAATTTTACCGACAACTCGAGTGGCATAAACACGAACCCATCGTTCTCGAACCTGGGGTCGTTCAAATGCGCTCCGATATACGGTGCCGTGTGGAGCGGTGTGAACCGCTTGATTTCGAGTACGACCGTGTCTCGTTCCGTTGGGGCGTACGACATGCGGAGAACGTGTTCGATCGCGCCGATCCGGTCGGGTGCTGGTTTATGAAACTGCGGGAACGATGCGAGGATGACGGTATCAAACGCAAGGAAAACGTACTTGCCGGTAAACCGATTCATCACCAACTCACCGTCGAGGACGGTTCCGAACCCTTGGAATAACGACTTTGGAACGCGTTCGATGAAGACGCCGTACGGTTGGTCCATTTTTCGGTCAAACAGGGTGATGACATTAACGCCGGGTGATATCGAGTATATGAACATACACGCTCTGACCCCATCCGTCTTTGTCGCGACGAGGTACGGTTGGGATCGGATCGTCTCGAAATGCGTTTGAGAATCGATGGACACTGGTTGTGGACCAGGAAATTGCAATGGACCAGGCTTATCGCCCGGGTCTCGAAGCGTTTCCGAGAGCGCGTTCATAATCAGGCACTTCGTCGTACCGACGAACCCAAACGTCTTCAGGGATGTGCCGGGAAACGTCATCGGCTCGGTCTCTAGAACGCATTGTTGAGATGTATGTCGCGGTGAATTTGATTTGCTCGAATTCACCGCGAACGTCGGAGAGTCTGGCGAGTATTCAGCCATTTTTATAACATTATTTTGTCTTGTCGGTCTCGTCGATTGATGTTTTGATCGGGTTTGTTTTCGACGCCACCTTCCTGTCTGGATAGATCGTTTTCACCACAATCGTCGCGACGTACGCGAGAACCGTGATGAACAGCGCAACATAGAGTAAACCTCCGGAACCGACGCGGTCGTAGAACACGCCGCCCTTCTGGAATAGTGATTTGATATAATCATTCCAACTCAATGCGGCGACGAATCCGATCGATGAGATAAGCAGATCGAGGAAGGCTTTGTTAAAGTCAGAGATTGCCGCGACAGGTGCACTGGTTGCGATTTTATCGATCACCGTATCAGATTCCTTCCGCGCGAGTAAGACGTAGTCGTTCTCGTCGGTTCGGTTGCCAGGGGTTTCCCAATACATTGGAGATCCTTTCATGTAGGAAAACATAATATATCGCGACCCAAATGTGCGTGCATTTCAATCCAATTGTCCGCGTACTCGAGTACGAACCGAGCGATGCATACGGTATACGCGGACGCACGTATACCCGCCCACTTGATATCGATTTTATACAGGATTTCGATAACGTCAACTCCGAGGTCGTTGACGATATGATTCGCGTGTTGAACGTATCGGTCGTCGAGGACGGTGCCATCGATGACGATTTGATCGCACTGTTCTATTCGACGATGTACACATCGGATCGAATTCATGATGAGACGCGGGTGATCCTCGATTCGTACGGTGTGCGGGCTGTGAATTGGTCAGATTATCGGCAAATTGACATCCGCGGGATCCGGTCTGACGAAGCCACGCGACGATACAAACGCCTGATCGCTCGTAAGTACAAGATCACCCCAGACACACTCATCCGCAAACGACGTCCGCCGACTTGACTGGACCGATGATTCCATCGTCGAAAATTTCCCTGAAGTGCACGTGTTTATCGAGCTTCGCTCCCCGAATGTAATACGACCCCGGACAATCGAGTGTCAGTGTCGCGACACCGTCGATGACGTCAACAACACCACCATTGGCGTGATCACCGTACGCATCACCCGGTGTCGACCCGCCACGCGGTTTGGCCGCCCAGTAGACGACCCGCTTAGCGTTTGTCGAAACATCGACCGTCATCCGCAGCGACCCGCGCGGGTTGGTCGGTTTGAGGAGTCCTCCTGGGAATGCAGACGCGCCTAAGAACGGGAGCCACGTATCGCGTCGAGTCGCGATGAACGTCGCGAGCACAATGGCCAGTACCAGCGCGGCGCCGAGGTACGGGACACGATAATTGGCCACTGTCACCAAGCACAAGGTGGTCCACATCGTCGAGATGACACATAACCGGATCCGCGTCACACGCGTGAGTTCTTGGCGCGACGTCATTGTTTCCTTGCTATACCAATATACCAGCATTATAATTCATGATGTTTACCGTCTATTCGAAAACGTCCGGGTGCGAGTACTGTGATCGTGCAAAAGATTTGCTCGATGCGCGTGGGTTGGCATACGAGACTCGGTCGTTCGACACGATCGCGGACCTCAAGGACGCGATTCAACACGTCACGCCGACCGCGATCAAAACATTCCCAGTCATCTTTCGAGACGGTGTCCATGTTGGCGGATACATCAACCTTCGGGACATGCTTGATGAACCGGTCCTTTCGCATGATACTGAACGGTTGGCGGCGTTTCCGATCGAGCACCCAGTCATCTACGAGCTGTACAAGCGACACGTCGCGTCGTTCTGGACAAGTGATGAGATTTCGTTGACTGACGACATCACTGGGTTTGAATCGCTCACGTCCGACGAGCGCCGGTTTGTGCTGCACGTTCTCGCCTTCTTTTCCCAAGCCGATGGGATTGTCCTCAAGAACATCGACATGAACTTCTCCAACGACGTGACGCTGTTCGAGTCCAAATTGTTTTACGCGATCCAATCATTTATGGAAGCCGAGCATGCGATCACATACTCTCAGCTGATCGATTCACTGGTGACCGACTCGACCGAGCGGATGCAATTGCTCGATGCGATCGCACACATTCCTGCCGTTCGCGATAAAGCCGAGTGGGCGTCCCGTTGGCTCGATCGGTCACGTTCGTTTGCCGAACGGCTCGTGGCGTTCGCGTGCGTCGAAGGAATTCTATTCAGTGGTTCGTTTTGTGCGATTTTCTGGCTGAAGACGCGTGTGTCGATGCCTGGCTTGTCGCTTTCGAACCAGTTCATCGCCCGCGACGAGAAGATGCACGTTGATCACGCCATCGCCCTGTTTCACCAACTGAAACATAAACCGGGACGCGGTATGGTTACGTCCATCGTCACGGAAGCGGTGGAGAACGAAATCAAGTTCATTTCAGACGCTATACCGAATGGGCTGGTTGGAATGAACAGCGAGCTCATGACGACGTATATTAAATTCGTCGCTGACCAGCTGATGATCGACCTGGGGTTCGCGCCGATCTACGATTGTCGGTGTCCATTCTCGTTCATGCAGACGCTCGGGCTCGAGGGAAAGACGAACTTTTTCGAATCGCGTGCGTCCGAGTACGCGAGAGCCGGGATCTCGCATGTCGCTACCGACCCCGACTCGTCCAGGACCTCTGACGAAGACGATTTCTAAAATTATTGGCGTATGTTACAGCAATGCAACTCATCAAACTTCTCTGCGTATTGATGTCCATCATGGTGCTGACGGGCGTCTGGTTCGGAGGGGACGACGACGAAGTATGATTGAGCATGATTTACATTCTGATACATTGATCCGATTACTGCACCGGCTCGTCCGGCTTCGGGTTCTCGACCAGAACCTCGTCATCCTTATCGACGCGTCCAGTGTATTCGTACTTCTTATCGAGCTTCACCTTTGAAACGGTCGAGAACGTGATGGTGGTATCTCCGCGCTTTACGACCTTGGGTTCGTCGAGCTTGACCTTCTCGCACTTGTAGATGTAAACGATCTTGGTCCCCGCCTTGCGGAGATGAACGGTATCGAATCCGCGCGACGCCGCCTTTTTGGCAGCGAGACTCGGCGTCGTCGAGACGAAACGACCAATTGCCTTGAACGTGTCGGGGTCATGAACGATGAAGGAGAACTTCTTGCGAGCAATTTTGGTCGCGGGTGGGTTTACGGACAAATCGGCGGACATTTTTGCGTGCGAAATGGTATTTCTTATAATCAAGAATGCAGCGACCAGTGGTGTCGCTGCATTTTATACTTTTTCTCGAGCGCCCAGCTACCATCCCAGGTGCGCGCCAGATGCGATCAGAGGAGTAAAATTGCTGAAAACGATGAGAGAACTGCGTGTGCGGAAACGAGCAAACGCGCGGTCGTCGTCTTCGGTGCGATATCGCCAAACCCGATCGTAAGCTGCGTGATCGTGCTGAAGTACGGCGCGTTAAAGTCGTCCCCGAAGTGTACTCCCGGCGACGTGTACTCGATCAGTGTGTATACGATTGTAAACGTGACCCAAATAATGACCTGACTCGCTAGGAGAAGCAATTTGTTCTCGGTCAACATCTAGACGCTAGCGTGTACCCTATCCTATACGCAATATTATAGTCGGGGTCGTACGCCAGAACTAATTTATCGTTCCTTGTGCGAGTATTGGGATGAGGTCCAGGAACGCAGACGGCGACGGATACTGTCCTGTCGTTGAATGGGACAACGCTGTGGTATATACTAAAAACAGACAGGATGTACCGAACACGCACGTCGCGATCAACGAAACGAACGCGGGTACGTTTCCCATCATGACCGTGGCGCCACATGAGGTGATGCAGAGGAGTAAGCTACAGCAGGACGCGACGCCGCCGTACATGCCTTGATTACGTGCGCGCGTGTCGCGTTTTTCTTTCGTTTCCGGGTCCACCTCGACTAGAACCATCGCCCTGTTATCTGTTCTACTCTAAACGCAATATTATTTACCGGGCTTGATATGCACCTCGCCGACGTGATCGCCGTTTGGGGTGAATGCGTCGATCCGCTGATGAACTGTCATAAACCTGGTTGTGTCGCTCATTGCCTTCTCCAACCCGTCCATCCCATCCAGCCCGTCCTGATCGCGAATCACCATCCGGAGGATGCGGGTGACCCGGTAAACATACGTCTCGTTGGGGACGACAATGTCTGGTAAAAAGTTCTTCCATTGTGGGGCGAGACGCGACATCTCCATCCAGAAATGCTCTGCACTTGCTGATGTTCGCGCCAACTCCAAGACGGTCGAGCGTTTGTCGAAGATCGACGAGCAGAGGTACCCGCGCAGGATGGTTCCAAATTTTTTATCCGTTCCAGCGTCGCACCGGTTCCAACATCCGAACATCGCTTCAGCGAGGCCAGGATGATCTTCATCCCATAACAGTGCCGACATGGTCTTTCGCTCGCGTGGGGTCATGTCATTGGCGATGAGGTATAGGACCAGCTGGATGCTCGGTGGGAACTGCAGCACACCGGGGCCGAGGGTGAGTGCGAATTCATCGATGTTGCCGGCGTGATACTCGCCCGCAGTGTCCGGGAGGCGGATTCTGATCGTGTTCGTCGTGTAC
>Ga0222718_10000379_pt1 | contig 47263 bp, 59 predicted proteins | sample C33_27DmetaG_FD_165045 | JGI IMG/M metagenome (GOLD analysis project Ga0222718, IMG submission 165045) | Estuarine water microbial communities from San Francisco Bay, California, United States - C33_27D | ecosystem: Environmental > Aquatic > Marine > Unclassified | place: USA: California...
GCTTCAGGTGCAACAGTCTGTAGCTCTTGTGCAACCATGCCGTACTTCTGGTGTGACCCGTCAGCTTTCCAGTCAAATGAACGTACTTGGATAGCGTCAATGTCGTCAGAAGCAGAAGGTGCGTCTACGATGTTGTCTTTGAGGCGTTGGTCTGATGAGGTGTTGTAGGCTGTACTACTTCCACTAGATGTGATGTTACCAACTTCTGTAGTAGTAACGTCTGCATTGTTATAAAAACGAAAATGTATGACCGACGCAGTACCATTTCTGCGACTGTATGCGCCGCCATCTGGAAAAAATGCCCATCCATTGTCGCCAGTTGCTGTTGCATCAGTAGTCCCCACCAAAAGATTGCCGCCTGCATCTATGCGCATGCGTTCTGAGGCATCAACTCTAAACCGAATAGATGAGTTTACTGACCCTTGGTTTTCATCTGCTGCAATTACAACATTGTCATAAGCTGTCACACCTATGTAGTTTCCCCAAGCTGGTCCTTCAAAGGTAATCCTAGATTCCCCTGTATCTGACAAATGTAGTATTGAATCAGGCGCACTCGTACCAATCCCGACATTGCTGCCATTAAAAAACGTATCTGAAGTTGGGTCTAATCTAATGGTTTCAGAATTACTTGCGTTATAACCTTGTAATAAAGCGTTACTACTACTGCCTTCTCTAACCCTCCAACTACCATTACCTGTTGAGTTTTCAATAGTTAACGTATCTGATAAAGTTCCTGAACTTTTTACATGAAGCTCTGATGCGGGACTGCTAGTACCAATACCCACGTTGCCGCTTGCATCTATGCGCATGGCTTCGGTTCCATCATTTTCAAAAATAATGTTACTGCCGCTGGCTCCTACACCGGCGCCTTCATCACTGCGTATAAGTAAGCCCCCAGAAGCAGTGTTATAGACAATTTGACCGTATGTGTTGTTATCAGTGTCTTCAAGCCTAATAGCAGCGGCGGCAGAGGCAACATGCAAGTCGTTAGACGGACTGCTAGTACCAATCCCGACATTCCCGCTGGTATCGATGCGCATGCGTTCTGAGGCGTTTACATTAAATGTAAGGCCACCAGAAGTATTATCTGCGTTTATATAGCCAGTGGTTGATGTTGTCCCAAGCTGAACCTGACGCGTGCTTCCACCTCTAGCAAAAACGATGTTTCCATCTGCCGCTTGGTTAACAGTTAACTTTGCGCCACCACCAAGGGATGTTGGACTCGACGTACCAATCCCGACGTTGCCGCTACCCATATCAGCAACAAAAATATTAGAAAGACGCTCTGTATCGTTATCATATCTTGAGTTTAACGAGAAAATACCGTTATTCATTTTCAATGTAACGCGTTTATCGTCAGAACCGCCATCAGAATCTTCTAGCATAATCTCAGCTGAAGCGCTTGAGATATGTAAATTACGAACAGGTGAACTCGTACCAATCCCCAAAGACTCCGCAGAAGCATCCCAGAAGAAAGATTGACTAACCCCCGTGTCATCGTAGAAGGAGATGTCTCCTCCTTCTTTAGCTTGAAATAAAGTCTTAGAGCTTCCATCACTTGTAATCTGAAAAGTTCTGTCTGTTTGATTGTTATCAGAATCAATATCTATTTTCAAATTACCAGTAGAACTAAACGCATTACCAGTTGATGTATCAATAGAAACTACATCATCAACAGTCAAACCATCAGCAGTCACAGTACCCGTTACGTCGATGCCTGTGGCGGTGGTGGTTAGTTTTGTGGAACCGTCATAAGAAAGACGAACATCAAAAACAGACACTGCGGGTTGCGTAACCCAGATTATGTTTTTTGTTCCAGTGTCGTCCTGAACAACAAACTGAGGAGCTTGAATTGCTAGTGTTGCAGCAGAGCTATCAATAATGTTGTTGGTTGCATTATGATAAATCTGTAGGTCAGAGCCAGCACCGAAGATGGCCTTGGAGCTGTCCGCAAAGGTGATGTCGTCGCCCGTACTAACCGCTATATCTGTGCCGCCAGTAGTATTACCGTTAACTAATATTTCTGATAGTTCGTTATTTGCAGTAATTTGAGAATCTACATAAGCTTTAATAGATTGTTGAGTAGCAAGAGCTGTATCACTATTTGTAACTAAATTATCTTCATCTAAAATTACAGTGACAGTAGATCCGGTTGAGAGAGTGAGGCTGTCAATGCTTGCTGTACCATCAATAAACAAATCTTTAAATTGTAAACTTCCTGATCCAAGATCAATATCATTAGTAGTAACAGGCACAATACTACCATCTTGAATACGAATTTGTTCTGTAGAAACTCCTGCAACTTCAACATACACTCCCCATCTGTTATTACTACTGTCTATTTCAATTTTATTTAAAAAATTAAGATCGCCAATTTTAGGAATGTTACCGCCTTCGCCTGTGCTGCCATCGTGTCTATGTCCAGTAGCAGCTGAATCAGAAGAAGAATAGCTAAAAGCATTTAGAAGTTGGTTGTATTCGTTGTTAAATAGCGATGCAGTAATTGTATCGCCATCAGAAAAAGAACTTTGTCGTATATAATTTTGTGCCATTAACTTTATCTCCTGCCTGTAGGCATATAATCTATGTATAATCCATTTATAGCATAAGGTGCATTTTGATCATCGCTAAATATTTTAAAGCTACAAGTATTGCCCGTTCCTTCTACAGCCTGTCTAACCATTGGATCATTAGTACCTCCAAAAACAGCAAAATTAAATAAAGCTGTTCCAAAAATAGCTGGTAAAGGTATAGAGTTTAAAACATAATCTTGAGGTTGAGCAATATTTACATCATCATAATCATATCTTATTCTTACAGAAGGTCTTATTTCTCCTTCAGGACTTAATGAAACTCTAATATTTTTAATTGTTTTACGTGTTCCTACATCTCCAAAATCAAAATCAGGGGTTAAATAAACGGCTCTAATATTTGCAGGAGTACCTGCAGGAGTAAAATAATTTCCTTGGTCATGGTAGTATATATAACCGTCTTTATCGCCATGAAAGTATCTTTCTATTTTATTACTATCAAAAGAAGAAGAGATACTTAAAGCTTGTATTCCTAAAGTTTCAGACCATTCAAAACCATTAGAAGTTAAAGAACCTATAATCCCTTTACAAGTACTTGATTCAGCATTTTCAAGAGAATAAAAAAGTCTATATTGAGATTTATTTCTAATGACTATACTTGAAATAATATAAGAGCTTAAAGAAGAAGCAATAGTTTTTGTTATTTTTTGTATTTGTCTACTTACAGAACTTAACTCTACGTCACCTATTCGTTCTGTTCCTGCAATAGTTCTTATTCCATCAGGAGCTAAAAATAATAAATCTCCTCCAATTTCTTGAATACTGTAGCCGCTTAAGCATCCTATATTGTTTGTTACTTGTACTACTCTAAGAGTTGCTGGGTCATTAATATTTTCTAATCTATGTATTGTGTTTTCACAAAAAATATAAAGATTATCTCTAAAACTTTTTATACCTAAAATTTCATCTGAAATAGAAACCGCACCAGAACCTGTACCTGTAAAATCTCTATCGTCATTTGTTTTACTATAGTAAACTGTAGAAGGACTATTAACAGGATCTACAATACATAAATGTTTATCGTGTTCTTCTACGTACTGACCAGCGGCAGGCGTAGAAAGTTCTTCGTATATAAATAAACGTCCTGCTCCTGTACCATCAATATGAAAATGAGCTACTTTATCTCCACCAGCTGTTGCTATAGTTAACGCCCCATACTGACTATCAGTGTGTCCTGTAGGCGCTCTCATCAAAACAAACTGTGCTTGTCCTTGTTGAGGTCTATCTAACTCTGTTTGCAAACTTAAATTAGATTCAATGACTCCAACATGTCCTGTATCGTAATTAATTTGAGTCCAGTTTATACCGTTTTCACTATAATAAATACTTGTTCCTACACAAACAACTACCCCTAAAGCATAGGGAAAAACGCCATGTATAGTATTTCCTGCTTCTGGCCTTACTGCACTTTCACCGCCATAAACATTAAAGCCGTTAATGCGTCTGTATCCACCGTCAGAGTCTACTTCAAAGTTTACTAACTCTCTAGCAACTCCGGGCTGCGCCAACATTTCTAGCTGATTTAAATTAGTATTTAAACCGCCTCTGCATGATATACCAAAAGGTTGTGACATTAGACAAATCTCATTCTATCGTCTTTAATATAATCCGGTGTAGGGTTCATTAAATTTAATTTCATGAGCTTAAGACCACGTTTATAATCCTCTAATGAAAAAGAAGACATCTGAGGATTTTCTTTAAACTGATAAACATAATAACGCGCTCTAGCAATTAAAACTGGTTTGTAGATATTAGGAAAAACAATCTGATCTGAATAAATACTTAGCTCTGTTGGAAGTTTATATGCAAAAAACCAGACGCGATATACTTTGTCTGGTATGGGGCTTAAACCTATTTTACGATTATCAGGGCTTTTAATAACTATAGAAGGTACACCATAATTTTGCGTGTCTGCTTCATCTTGATTTTCTGAAATGCGTCTAAAATCTTTCCAGTCTTCTGTTGTAGAATAAGTTAAATTTTTCATTATGTAGGGAGTAGTTTCACCTGCTACATCTTTTGTAGTAATATAAAAATTATCCCAGTCTACATAACCATAGTCTTCTACTAAACTAGAAGAAGCAGGTTTCATAGTATACCAGCGTGTACCAGCAACAGTTTCCACGTACGTATTTCCGTACATGTTATTGCTAGATCCACTTAGGTCTAAAGCAAGAAAAGGCCATTGAGGCTCTTCATTTACAATATCTAAATATGCACGATTTACACAGTCTTTAACGTGTTGTTGAATGCCTAGAGCATCAGCAAAGTTAGCTGAAGTTAGAGGAACTTCGTTCATCTCTCTTAGAACTTCATTTGTTATATCTAGATAATTAGCCACCATTTATTTTAGCCTTTTTGTTTTTTCTTTTTTTTATGCATTACACCACCGCACATTTTACCTACTCTTTTTTCCATATCTCCACAGCTAGAATAAGTTTGCTTCATTCTTTATCTCCCAATTTTTTATTTTTAAAAATACGATTATAGTTTTCATCGTAGTTTTTTTTATTTTCACCTACGTAAAAACTTCCAGTCATTCCTAAAATTCTTTTTTTATTTCTTTGTCCACTTTTAAGGATAACAGGTTTGTTATCATTTCCTATCTGTGGCATGTAAACTCCTTAAAAATGGGGGAGTATTTCATCCCCCACGCTTTATTAGTCAACAGTGTAAAAAGCTGAAACCAGAGCGTCTGGTCGCAACACTTTAGCGCCGTATACATGAAGACCACGTACAATGTCACCAAAACTTGAGGGGTCACGAATGACTTCAGTAGTGGTGATTGTCTGAGCCGTAGCCGTAGAAGACATGTGACCAGCCATAACTTTACCAGTAGCCGTAGAGGTAGCACCGATATTATTAGACTTGTACATGTTGAACCCACGCAGCTTGCCAGAAGATACCAAACCGTTTCGGATTGATCCTTGGCCTGCGTTGAAGTCTACAGACAACAACTTAGATCCTGACTGAGAAAGTTCTTCGTAGAAAGCAGGGCCAGCTACGAACCAACGTCCTTCTTCAGGAATATTTTGCTCGTCAAGAAGACGGGCCATACGTGCCATAAGGTCGATTGCGTCAACACCGCTACCATCTGAACCAAGAAGGTCAACAGAAGCAGTCGTTTCTGCTACACCGCCTGTACCAGCAGCAGCGTCAGCACCAATAATATGGTCTGGGCCAGAAGCAGATACGCCAGCAAACATCTTAGCCAATACGCCTACATCAAAAGCATCACGCAAAGCGTAAGCAGCAGATGAAGTAGCAACGTCACGGAAATTAATGTGAGACATTTGCGTTTCAATATCATCAACGATGAATTTAAAAGCGTTAGCAATATCTACGACCATCGTAATTTCAGTGTCGGTTAAGTTAGTTTTAGCAGCGTCTTGTCCACGCTCGTACTGATCAACAGTGATTACAGGTTCTTTAATGATTTTAACGGTATCACCGTAACCAGAAATTTCACCTGCATAATCCGTATTGGTAATTGCTTCTACTACAGAAGCTTTACGGAAAAAGTTGAGTACTTGCTTGGAATATAACTGAGGTAGCCAGTTAGTTGATCCCGCAAAGTTAGTTGGGGTTGTTGCAAATTCAAACCCTTGATCTGATGTATTTTGTGCCATTTTAAATATCTCCTAAGTAGAAAAGTTTAGCCTCGCACAACACGTCCTTCAATAAGAGCTTCACGAATTTCTTCTTCGTACTTATCAAATTGATCTAAGGACATCTTGGCGATTTCGCTTTCTGTCCAAATTTTTGCCTGTTTAGCATCTACATTTGTTGTTTTAGTAGATACAATATCAGCAGCAGAACCTTCTTGTGGTTCTTTTCTTGGACGACCTTTAGTTTTTGCAGAGTGTCCTTTACCAGTTTCTAATTTATAAAGATCTAAAGCTTTAACAGCTAAAGTAACATTATCAGGATTGTTATAAATCCAATCTTGAATTTGATCCGGTTGCTCCTGCGCCCACTCATGAAAGCCATCGTCTCCTCTAATTTCATCAAAGTCAGGATGCCTTTCTTTCAACGCAGCCTCAGCTTCTCGCGCTGCAATCTCTGCTTCCCGTTGTTCAATAACAGAAAGTTTAGATCGCAAAGCTTCCACTTCTTGTTGGCTTCGCATGTGTGCTACAGTTTCTACCGTATCATATAAATCAGGATATTCTTCTCTAAAACGTGCTAAGTCTTCTTCAGATTTAGGAGCTTGATACTGTGGTTGAGCTGCTTGCGCTTGCTCTAAAAGTTCTTGCTCTTTACGTTTAAATTCAGAAAGTTTCTGATCATAATGTTTCTTTAAATCGTCATACCTTTTTTTATAATTAGTTGTGGTTTCTTCTTCGTCAGAAGGGGCCGCTTCTTTTCTGCGGGTAGCCTTTTGAACAGGAGCTTCTTCTTCATAAAACAATGTGTCAGCTTTAGGCTGACGAGGGCCATCTGGCGTATGCCAAGCCTTTTTCATGTTATATGGGTTAGGTTGTTGCTCCTCTAGTTGTTGTTCGGACATTACTGCTCTCCTTTTCTACGGGGCTTGTTTCTTGCAAGGTAGCCAATTTAAAACGTCTTTTAAAAATTTGGGGCTTGTCACTACAAGGTAGCCGTACTATTAAATAACGCGAGTGCCTCTTAAGCTAGGAACTTGGTTTGAGTAAAGCATAGATTTTTTAATTTGCTCGTCTACTCCAGTATTAGGCTCTAGCATGTTACTAGAATCTAATAAACCTCCAGTTGCCTTTCGCGTTGCTATGCCACCATCTGCCATTCGTTCAGCATTATCCATCATTGTTTGAAGGTTTTCTGCTCCGATTTGCTCGGTGGCTTTTTGGGTAATAACAAATTCTCCGTCACTTAATCGTGCAGGGATTGAATCTGATACACCGTCTCCGGGGCCTTCAACTTTTCCAGCCCCAGAAAATTCTGATGCAGTCATTACAACTTTATCAAAAATTTCACTAAGCCTTGGATCTGATTCCAAAGCTCCCATTAAATATTCTTGTTCGTTATCGTCTAGGGATTCTCCTAGTACATAACCCATATAATCATCTTCCATCTCAACGTCTGATACTTGGGTTTCTTCAGCCATTGCCTGCTCTTCAGGCGTGTAAGTATCTACAGGCATCTCAGGCGGTACAAGCATTGACCCACCGTCTGCTCTTTGTAATCTAATTTTTTTAGGTTCTTGGCTAATTCTATTGTTATTATCAAAAAGACCTTCTTCAGGAGTATCCTTTTCCTTTAAAGCTTCGCGCATATCTTCTTCTGAAAAAGAATCTAATTGCATTTGAATTTTTTCTTTTTCTTCTTCATTAGCCGCTTTTTCTTTTTGAGCAAGTAAAGACATAATTTTTTGTTTAAGCTGTTTCATAACGCCGCCTTCTGATTTTCCTTTTCTAACATCGGTAGTATACTTTTTGCCTTTAAACATAAATGTTTCTTTGCCAGCATTATGGGCTTTACTAAAAGCTTTTTCAAAATCTGAGGCCTCTTTAGGCGTAGGTTCTTTATCATTACTCATAAACCAAGCAGTAGAAAGAGCAGTAGTAGGAACAGTTAAAGCTGCTGTACCTAAAATTGCAAACCCTTTACCTCTTCTAGCTTCTCTAGTAGTTTTTGTTCCTCCTAAAGCTTCGGAGTCAGCTTGCCCTGAAGTAGGTTTTTTTGTCATAGCTCTTACAGTTGCGGCTACTTCTCCTAATAAAGAATCAGACTTGCCTCCTCCAGACCTATAACTATTAATTTTATTTGCATCTTTTACAAGACTTAAAGCCACATCTTCTTCATCTGCAATTTTTTGGAAGGTTTCTTTTTTTGTACTTCCTAGAGGAGCAGCTTCAATTTTATCAATAATTGTATTAAGTTTAGTTTTTATTTCTTTTTCAGTAACGTCTTCTTCAAATATTTTAGCTACTCTTTTTGCAACAGGTACAAACGCTTTGGTTAATCCACCTACTACGTATTCTTCCCTTTTCAGCATACTTTTTTTACCCGGCATCTTTTCGCTCCATCTCTACTTTAACGCTATCCTTCAACTGCTCTAGGCGTTCCAGAGAACTCAGCCTCCCCTGACTGCGGTACAGCTCCAGTTCCGATGTTGCCACCGCCAGTACCCGTAGCTCCAAGCTCTTGGCCTGCTGGAGGTACTCCTTGATTGGCTCCCATACCTCCGGGTTGTTCACTACCGGGGCCAGCTTCCGGGCCAGTTGCTTGTCCAACATTATTTTGCATTCCTATAATTTGAGCCATTAGTGCTGCTTCTTCAGGATCATTAATCAGTTCATCTGGATCAAGATCAAGGCTATAAGCAAGCTCGCTAATTAGCTTATTCATTTTAATAAACGGTGCAATAGCAGGATTTTGAGCAGTCTGTAAGAACATAGTTAGTCTTTGGCTACGTACTTCTTTTTGCATCAAACTGTTTGTACCAGTTGCTTTTACTTCTAGATCACCTTTAACTTCTAACTTAGACTCTAGGAATTGCATATTCCATTGGAAGTATGCTTCACCCAGAGGCTTAAGCAAGAAGTCATCAAGATTTTTAATTACAGTTTTAATGTTAAGGGATGCTGCGCCAAGTAGCATGGACATACCCGAAGCAGTTCGCGTCATGCTCTGAACGCCTGTTTGACCGTGTGAATAGCTTGGAATACCTGTCTGTTCGTCTGCAAGCTGTCTGAATTTATCAAACATCATCATGTTTTCTTGTGAGGTATTAGGAAACTTCAAACCATTGATAGCTTGTCCGGGCATCCCCGCCTGTCTTCGGAAGACTTTACCCGGATATATTTCCATGCTTTGACCACCCACAAGGGCAGTTTCGTCTACATCAAAGACTAACGATCCTGATAACGCTAAGTTGTCTATTGCCATACGAGCATGACCATTCATGATCTTTTGAGAATCATCCATGTTCTCAGCAACCCCAATGCCAAAGAAGCTATAGGGGTTACGCTCATAAGGAAAGGCATGATAAGGCAACCTGAAAGGCGTAAACGGATTTACTACTGCCCTCAACATCTGACCATTGCAGATCCAAGCATTAACTTGTACTTCATCTAGGTCATCTACTTCGTCTGGTATCTCCATACCAACTTGGCGAGCATATTCTGCATCAATAACTCCCCAATATTCTAGAACTTCATACTGTCCTGCTCCACTTTCATCAGAACGGCTGTCATCTTTTAGTTCTTGTTCGTAGTCTTTTTCTTCGTAATTAGGCCCTAATGATAAAGCCTCTCGGATAGCGTCTTTATTAAAGTATGGCATTTTTGCTAAAGACCGTAATTTAGTACGGTTCATTTTATGCCTGTGGAAAATATACTCTGCTTCATCTATGTTTGTAGCGTTAGGATCAGGAAAGAAGTCCCATAAGCTAACAAACTCAATACGAGGAACGCGCACATCAACTGGAGAATATCTTCTAAATCCTTCTTCATCTTCTTCCCATCTATTAAGAGTTTTATTAAAATTAAATGGGCCTTTTATAATACCTGTACCAAATAAAGCAGCTTCAAAAAGAGCGTTACGTATTTCACTTGCGCCATTTGATTCTTCTATCTGATCATGAATTAATTTTTCTAAACGTCTTGCAGCTTCTTTAGCTGGGCTTACTTGTGGGTTTTGTGAATTAAAACTAGGGCCTTCTACTAACTGATCTTCGGCTTCTTTTTCAATGTAGGTTTCTTCAAACCTTCCCGACCCGTAGGTCGCTCCCGGCTTAAGTACACGCCCGTCACCTTCGTAACCAACGTCAAAAGGATTCTCCTTAGTTTCTTCTTGTTCTTCTGGGTTTTCCTGAGTAGTTTCAATACCGGGTACAGGGTTTTGAGTATCTAAGTGTGCATACTCGCTAATACCTTCTGGTACTTTTGTTTCTGAAATACCAATAGGAAATTTACCAGCACCAAAAATAACTTCAACTAACTGCCCAAAAGCAGCCAGAACTTTAGTTTTTGTTACTTTAACAAATACTCTAGACTTTTCAGATTCTCTAAAGCGTACATTCTTACCGTATAAACCACGATAATTATGATAAGCATCTAACCAGCGCTGCTCATCTAAGTCCCTTGCGTTCTCAGCTGATTGATAACGATCCATAATAAGACCAACAAAGTTATTACGCAACGACTCTTCTAGAGTCAGTTGAAAACCATGTTCGTCTTCTACTTCTTCAAAATATATTTCGTTAGCAGTTAAGCTATTTTCTTCTGCCATATATTAATATCCAAAATCTGCATCTGCAGGTGTATAAGCTTGTTCAAGACGTAAGTGTCTTAACTGAGCTAATGGGTCGTTTACGCGTGGCCTAGACATAATAAGATACCTTAAGGCATCATATGCGTGATCAGGCGCATGAGTATCTACATCTTCGGGGTTTGATTTATCTAAAGGAATGCCTTGAAGCTCGCGTATCAGGCTAGGACAGCTACTGAAAATCTGTAATCGTGGTCTTCCGCTTGGCTGTAGCCTCAAGTATTCGTGAATCTGAATCTTACCCTGTATTCTATTTTTATCTGCTCTGCGTAGCTTGTGGCCTTGACGGACTAATGTTTCTCCGACTGTAGGGCCTGTAGTACCTGTTCTAGACCAAGCTGCAGTATCTAAAACTCCTTGGACTGAAAAAGGGTCAGAGAGTTCCATCTCTGTTATTATAGCGCCTAAATCCTGTCCTGTCAAGCCTTTACGGTACAATTCTCTATAAACAATTAAAGTATTGTCACTAGGATCTACTGCAGCCCATATACAAGCTGATTCACTGGCATAACCATAATCAATACCCTTAACTCTTTCCCAGTGCATAGGTATATCAAAAGGAGGAATAACATGTTCCTCTATGCTAAATTCGGTAAAAGCTGCCCCCTCGTTTACGTCCCAGTTGCCTTCAAGTAATTGCTTACGTTGCGTTGGGGGCAAAGCTTTAAGCATTTGCTCGTAACGTCCATCTGTAGCTAAGAATGGATTATCTTCTAAACGAGCTGGTATAAACTTTCTTGTTAAACCATCTTTACCTATAAAGCTTTTGTCAGGATCTGAAGGTTCTATATATCTTTTCTTTACCCAATGTGCGCCAACGCCACCGGGGTTAGCAGTACAACGCATGTAAGGCGTTATCTCGCTATCTGTTGTTCTTAGTCGTGAAGCTAAGTAATTCCAAGCAAACTCTGTAGGAAGGTGGGTAATCTCGTCAAAACCTATCCAGCTATATGCTTGTCCTTGATAACGATATACATCTGCATCTCGTTCAAGGAATCCAAACTCTATCTTAGCTCCGCTTGGGAAGTTCCAAAGCTTTTCTACTTCCCTATATTTACAACCCGGAAATGCTTTCGGGTATAACTCCCTTGACTTATCTATCAGCTCTCGCAGCTCTGGCATAGAGCGTCTTATGATTAACGCCCTGTGAGCGGCCCTGTGAGCGTATCTGAGGGGGTCTACGAGCATAGCGTAGGACTTACCACCCCCTGCGGCTCCTCCGTACAATACGTCCGTCTCAGCGGCTGCTAGGAACTCTGTCTGAGGCCCTTCGTTCGGAGCAAAAATAACATTATCTTTAGCTTCTTCTTTAACAGCTTTTGGAGTACTTGACAACTCTTCGGGCGTTATAATTTTAGGAGCATTAGGATTTTCTAACTTCTTCATAGTCTCTTTAGTATTTTTAAGAGACTCTTTATAAGAATATAATTTAGATTCTACTTTAGCTATTTTCTTTTGTTTTTCTTTTATAGTTCTATTAGCAGTCATTTTAGCTTTAGTCTGGCTATGATAATTATAGCCTCTGCCTTTAGAACCTTTTGGTCTTCCTCCTTTACGTTTTGGAGTACCGTCTTTTTTTAAAATAAAATTACCAGCATTATCGGTAACATATTTATCTGGATTATTGTCCCAATCGTTCATTATCAATTATATTCTTTAAACCTTGATAAGATAGTTTACGTCCTGTTTTATATTCTAACCACATAGATCCATCACGTAAGGATAGTTTTTTATTTATTACTGCTTGTTTAATATCTTCTAAAGCTTCTAATTCTTCTGGTATAGGTATTAATTGTTTATCTTCTTTTTTATAACCAAAAGGTACATGGCCTTTAAGCTTCCTCATATTCTCCATCAATAATAACCTCTTGTTTAGAAGGTAATATAAATAAACCTCCTTCTGTTTTATGATTAACATCTATACGATCAGATTTACCTAAGCCCACTCTATCTAAAATAGTTTGAGCAGCCTGTAGTCTCATGTTAGCCTGTGGAATAGGCTGGTCTGAATTCATAACCTCTACAAGTTTTAAAGCAGCTTTTGGAGCTGACTGAGCTAGGATTCCTTCAGCTAAGTCTAGTATTTCTTTTTTAAGAGATTTTACAACCTGATAATGACCACTATTATACCCAGCCAACTCCGCCGCCTTCTTCGGATCACCCCCTTGTTCCACTAGGTGTTCTAAGAAAGACTGTTGTTTATCTGTAAGTTCTTTATTCATATTTACATTATAGGGCTAGATAGGCTGTTGTCAAGTACTATTTTTTATTTTTTACTTGACAAAATCAAATTTTAACTATATACTAACGTAATCGGTTCCCCCGGTTACATATAGATATATAGTACCTTTAAATACCCGCCTTATGGTGTCAGGATCCTATAAAGATCTTATAGCATCTTGACACCTTAGTGGGTCTTTAAATACCCGCCCTGAGTACCTGCTTGACACTCTAAAGTTCTCTAAAATGTATAACATTTAGTATATATAGGGGGTGGGGGGTGCTGGCCTCCTGCCCACCCCTCTAAGGACTCTAGAGTTCTCTAAAGAACTCTAAAGATTCTAGCAAGCCCAGCCTTTAAAGTCTATATAGACTTTAGAAATCTCCAGAGTACTTTAAAGTACTTTAAAGTAATAATAAATAAAATTACTTTGTAATTCTCATGTGCTTGATAGTCTCTTAAGAGACTTCCGAGTGTGTAAGTTTTAAAGAATCTTTAAAACTCTCCGAAGAATTTCAAAGACCTACGAGATTTTCTCACCATAGTATAAATATACTATGAAGATTTTTCAAGTTAACTACAAAGTAGTTAAAAAAAGACTTGACAACCCCGCCAAAGTTGAGCTAATCGCGCACATACGTGTGCATACGCGACCCCCATAATCTATGATTATGAATTATTTTCACTTTACAATCCCGCCGAAGTTTGCCATCGCGTGTGTATGCATGTGTAGGCGCGACCCACCACTACTACGTAGTGACAGAAAAGACTTGACAGGCCTTCCGAGATTTGCCATCGCATGCAGGCTATGTACACACATCACCCGCAGCTTTCTTCGTGCGCCGTCCGAAGGACTCACGCGCAGAAAGTTCTTGACAGCGGCCCGACTGGCATGGCAAAGTGGAAAACGTCAAAGCAGCGCTGGGTTGCTTTGCCTCACACTCAGGAGACGTATATGTACGCAATCGACGAAAACCGAATCGCATCAAGCAAGCAGTTCAACGCAGTGTGTGCACACTACACACAGCTTATCGCAGATAAGCAACAGCTCTCTCAAGCCGACCGTTATACTTTGTATAAGCGGATGAGAGGGGCTGTCGGGCATTACTTCGGAGAAGTACTCAAGTCTAGGATGACTCATGGGGATGTGCAATTAGCTTTCGCTAATAAACTTGTGCCCTCGGATATTTTAATATCTATTAAAATTCCTACAGCTGCTAAAGCTGAACCAAAGGTTGAAGCGCCTAAGCGTGGCCGAGGGAGACCCAAAGGGTCTAAGAACAAGCCTAAAGTTTCTAAAGAAACTCCCGTGACTTTAGAGCAACGAGTAAATTCTTTAGAATCTAAAATGGATAAAATATTAGAGATATTATCTAAATAATATCCTGAGTACTCCTGAGCATGAGTTTAAACTGCTTACTTAAATCTAATTAATATTAGGGGTATTTATGTGGTTCTTAGATTTTATGTTTAGTATATTTATATTTTTAATATATTTATTATTAATAATTTCACTGCTTTGTGTGAGTGTATTTAATATATATTTATTACCAATCACAGTACCACTGATGGTGTTATTTACAATAGTTTGGGATAAAAGTTTAAGGAGTTTTTAGTATGGAAATTACCAGAGTATCCATGATTAGTAAGAAAGAAAATACTTTAGATCTAGATGTAACCCTTAAGCAAATTGAGGCTTGGCGTTGTGGTATGTTAATTCAGGATGCTATGCCTAATTTAACATCGGATGAAAGGGAGTTTATTGTATCGGGTATTACTAAAGATGAGTGGGATAGTGTATTTGGAGATGAATAAAATTCATAATGGAGAGTGAGTATGTATTATTCTTATGGCGATGGATCTGGTAAGTGGCATAGCCAAACCATGAAGCGATTCAGTAAATTAGAAAGTGAGTCATTAAAATATATTATGTTTGATTGTAGCAGGGCTTTAGAGGCTATGCCTGACAATCCAAAGGCAGGACAATATCAAGATGAGATTCTTTATTGTTCTATGGAGTTAAAAAGGAGAAACAGTTGAAAACTATATTACATGTTAATCAACATAATATTAGAGCTAATAGTAAAGGAGCTTTCCCAAAAGATTTACCAGTTATTACTGTTAAAGATTATAAACAAAATAGAAAGTGTAATGAAGCTGTTATTAAAGATAAAGAAGGTAATGTTGTGGCTAAATTAGTTTATCGTCCTGATAAACCTTTAAGTTGTGGAGCTAAGGTTTGGATTGAAACTGAATTAAATGTGGAGGTGTTATAATGTCTATACATTTCAGTAAGATGACGGGTAAACTTAAAGGGATTCCCGCAATAAACACGAACACTGTGACCAATGAGTTTTGTATCAAGATGAATAAATCTGATGCTATTTGTAAGTCTTGTTACTCAATGAATATGCTCAACGGCTCCAGAAAAAACTGCCAGCCAGCCTTTGAAAGAAACTCAGTATTATTATCTCAAGTGATATTAGAAGACTCAGAGATTCCAATAATTAATGCGGCTTTCTTTAGGTTTCACGGCCACGGCGAGTTAATAAATACTAAACACATGATTAATTTTCATAATATCGCTTTAAAGAATCCGCACTGTAACTTTGCATTGTGGACAAAGCGCAGAGTTATTATTCGTAACTATAAAAAAGATTATAAAGTACCTGATAATCTTATATTAATATATTCTAATCCAACAGTTAATGTTGTGAGGTTGACGCCGCCAGAAGGTTTTGATAAAGTATTTAATGTTGTAGAGAAAGATCAGCATCAAGACATACAAAATTGTACAGGCCAGAACTGCATTGACTGTCTGACCTGCTATAAAAATAACGGTGAATCCGTTATCACTGAGGCTATAAAGAAAAGGAGTTAGTATGTATTACGCATGCAGAAGTAATTCTAGGTCTGGTATTTATAGAATGAGCAAGACTCTTAAAGGTTTTGGCAAGTTTTATTCTGATGATACCGAGCTTATTATATATACAAAAAACCCTCATGTTGCTGAGTACGGTGTTTTCTATACGGTTAAAGATGGTAAAGTAAAACGCAAAGTACCAAGCGCTATACATGATATAGGATTTGGAAGGATGCTAGAGTTATGAATTGTAGTGATGTATTAAATTTTAATGTGGGAAAAGTAAAAGGATCTTGTCTTGTAAATTATTACCCCGCTGAATATGAAGGTTGGTATTTATTTAGCCCTGAAGATATAGAGTTTACTTATGTTGATGTTAATGGTAAGCGAATACCTTTTGAGAAAATCAACACTGTATTAAACAATATAATGCTAGAAGCATTTGAGGAACATCTTCATGGATAAGTATTGGGTACAACAAGGACACGATATAATACATTTTAAAGGTAGAAAACAACAACAGTTTAAACACTTTATACCTTTTAAAAATCTCAAAGCTATTGAGAAACATTATATGAAACAAGGAGGAACTTATTATGTTTATAGAGGAGCTGTAAAACCAAACGATATGTTCGGTACTTATGGATTTATTAATAATAAACTAAAGAGGTTGGACAATGCACATCTGGGTGACGACTAAAGAGTCTTATGGTAGACGGTTAATTTATCCTGCTTGCGAAACATCTGATATTTTATGCAAGCTTGCAGGTACAACTACCATGACTGAACAAGCAGTTAAATATATTAAAGCGTTAGGTTATAACATCAAAGTAAAACAAAAGGAAGTAATAGTATGAACAATGTAATCAATATGTTTGAAAGCGTTAAAGTTTCTGACTACGGCCCTGCTGATTTTGATATTGATCAAGCGCCGCTTACTTATATTACTGAAAGAGGTATTCAACAAGCATCCAAGCATGTAATATATAGAACAGATACTGGAGAAGAGTTAGGTATACACGGCTCACGGTACTCAGACTTATATGATTTATCTTATAAAAGAATGATAGATAATCAAAGAGATTGTATTAATAAATCTGGTTTAGATTTAGGTGGTCTTAGCGAAGACATACAAGTATCACATAACGGTGCTAAATGTTTTGTTAGACACACCTTGCCTGATGTAAAACTACGAACTCCAGATGGTGATCAAGCAGCCTTAACGTTCTTAACTGTTAGTAGTTTAGATGGAACATTTCCTTTTGTATCTACAACAGGAGCTAATCAGTGGGCTTGTATGAACGGCCAAGTATTTACTAATGGTGCAGCTACCATGTATAAATCTAGACACACTAAGAAATTAGATGTAGATCATGCCGCTAGGATTATGTATCAAGCTGTAGATATATTTAAAAACGAAGTAGAGAAGTGGTTTGTCTGGTCTGAGATTGGTGTTCATAATATAGATGCTTTCTTTGCTTTTGCTAAAGCAGCTAATGCAAAGGCAGTGTTTGCTTGGCGTAAAGAATACCCAACATCCCCTATAAGCGAGATGCTTTTACAACCTAAGATATATAGTAATACTGCTCTGATGTATATGTGGGATAAATATATTACACATTACTCTAAGAAGATGGGTACGAATCAATGGGCTGTATACAATACACTTACTGATTGGTCTACTCATGCTCCAGCAGCAAGGGAATCTTCTCAAGTAAACATTGCTTCTATATCTTATAAGCGTAGTGAGACTGTTCGTGATACAATTATTTCTAACTTTCGGGAGGCAGCGTAATGACTCTTAGTGAAGCTGCTGGATATTTAAATCAAACAGAAGATGAGCTTTGGAGCTGGATTAATAATCTTAAAAGGAGCGGATATAAATTTTTTAATAACGAGTACGATTGCGATGGTTGTATTTATACAGATGCAGATGGAGGAGCCTTATTAATTAAAGGGTACTCTGAAATTTATGAAACAAAAGGAGGTCAAATAGAATTATTAGAAGACTGCACGTATTGTAATATAGAATATTCTATGTTGAGAAAGATTTTTAAAGAGTTAGAAAGTTCGGCAAAAGAGTTTGAAAAAAACCTTATGGAGGAAGCGTAATGAATATAGATACCGATGCAGACTACGTACTTGAGGCTTACTGGTGGTCACACAGGACAGTAGACAATGTAGTTGAAAGACACAAGAAACATGTGCTTGCCTGTGTTACTGCTTATAGAGACTATCAGGATGAAGAAAGCGAGCGCATACAGATTACTGAAATACTAGAATTAAAAGATAAGCTTGTTGAACTGTACCGTCATCACCCTGATGGTGAGGTTTGTGTTGAACTAACTATAAGACAGGAGTTCGTGAACGTATGTTGAAGCTAACCAAACGAGAAGAGCAAGCAGCATCCTATTTAAAATTAGGATGTACTGATGCTGAGATAGCAGAAAGAATACACTGCTCGCAAAGAACAGCTAAGAATTATGTGGCCCTTATAAAGAAAAAACTCAAGACTAATAACAGAGTTATTGCAGCTTTAAAATTAAATGGAGTAGATGTATGAAGATTGACATAGACTGGGACACAGTAGAAGCAATCGGTATAGAGTTTGTTAAAGAATCCTATGTGGGATTACTTGAAACATTCAGCGGATATGATCCTAAAAACGCCGACCATAAAGAAGATTTTTATAACGACGAGTGGAGAGTTGAATGCTTTGAAACTGTTTTAAAATACATACTACCTGAAGGAGAATCACATGAGTTTATTGCGGGACAAAGGCAGAAACATCTTAGCCAAATTGACCTCTTTAATTAAAGGGGTTTGGGAAGACATAACAGCAGGCGAGTTAAGTGAGAACGAAAGAACTTATATTAAAACATCTGTCGTTATATTTTTATTATTTCTTTATGTATTGGTGGCATCATGAAAGTAGAGATGATAGATTTAATGGGCGGCGACAGGACTGTTGCAAATAGTGCAAGGGTTTCATTCGCTAACGAGGTAGAACAGTTCGGCCCGAGAGATAAAAAACTAGTAGCTTACTTAGCAAAGCATGATCATTGGACACCCTTCGCCCATGTTCAGGCACAGTTTAGGATAAGTGCGCCAGTGTTTGTAGCTAGACAATTAGTTAAACATCAAGTAGGTATGGTCTGGAATGAAGTAAGCCGCAGATATGTGGACTTCCTACCAGAGTATCACATTCCTAAGCTATGGCGTAAACGTGCGGATAATAAAAAGCAAGGATCATCCGATGATGTTTTTATTGGGAACGAACATAAAAGGTTTCAAGAAAAGTATCTTAATTTAATACAACAAACGGAGGCTGTTTATGACAACATGATTGCTTGCGGGGTAGCCCCAGAGCAGGCTCGGATGTTACTACCACAGTCTATGATGACTGAATGGATTTGGACTGGCTCTCTTGTTGCGTTTGCAAGGGTAGTCAAGTTACGATCAAGCGACGATGCTCAGCTTGAGTGTCGTGAAATAGCTAATATGATTGATGCTGAATTTAAAAGATGTCCTCAACTTAAATACTCATGGAGTGCGTTATGTCGATAGGAACAAATGTCTTTGTGCATGATACTGCTACAATTAAAATTAAAAAGTCTTTAGCGGGTGACTCCCAAACAAAAGATACTTGGGATATTATAATTGAAGACAACAAAGGTGAGAGGATTACTATCTATTGTTGGGGTGATGATGCTATACTTACCGCTGACTTAACGGGAGAAGATGTATGAATGCTAATGAAGAAGGCTGGATAGAAGGTATGTCAGATTTTCATATTGCTTTTGACGATGCTTGGTCTAGGATGTTTGTCATGATACTAGGTACGGCATTGCCGGACACCAAAGTAAAAGACCAGTTCCTTGAGTTTGTTAAAGACTGGAGCATGGGTGTTGATGGTAACTTATCTGCCAACGAAAGTGATATCATTGAACTGTTCCCTGATTTCTTAGACACTTTAGTGGAGGACTAATGTTTGTAGAAGATATATTAAAACTTAAAGATAACTTACTCAATCCTAAAAGAAGTGATGAGTTTGTTGTTCCCTTATACTTAGAAGGATGGAGGTACTGCAATGTAAAAATAGGATCTAAAGTATGCACAGTTAAACCTTGTGTTAAAGGAAAGCTAAATAAAATATCAACCAGAGTTTTTAAGGATGAGCTTAGAGATACCTATTGGTCTGCGGCAATGTGTCATGCAGGCCGTGAAGGCAAACGCCCTAAAAACTGGAAGAGTTTATACGCTTGACAACTATAAACACAGCTGTTAAAATGCTCGGACATAAACCAACAGGAGAAAATTATGCCTATCGTTGATGGAGTTGCTTACTGGGCAAGTGTTACTTCACCCAACACAACTTATGAACCCGTCTATACTATTAACTTAGTAGTCGATGAAGAGACAGCAGATAAATTTAGAAGCGCTGGTCACACCGTTAAGGATAAAGAAGAAGGCCCTACCATCGTCTTTAAACGAAAGGTGCATGGCCCTAATGGTATGATTAGAAATGCGCCTAAACTTATTGATCGTTTCAAACACGAAATGGATTGTCAGATTGGCAACGGTTCTACAGTGCGCGTTCAATATAAAGAATGGGAATCTAATAGACAAGGAAAACTTTGGAAGGGTTTAGATTTACAAGCTGTCCAAGTAGTAGATTTAGTTTCTTACAGCGCTAGAGGATTAGATGAGTTTGATGTTATTGAAGAAGAGGAGGTAGATGAACTATGACACAGTTTACTTTTAAAACTGATGACGGGTTGTATGATGTAGAGAAGTTGAATGATACTGCAAAGACTGCGTTCAATTATTTAGCTGAAGTTCAATCTGAAATACAAACTTTAAGAAAACGCATCGACGTTCTTCAAGCAGCTAACAATTCTTTTAAAGATCTTATGATGGAAAACTTAGATCCTGATGCTTTAATAGAAGAAGAGGAGGAAGAAGAATCTTAATTACTTGGGGGCGCAAAGCCCCCTTTCTTTTTATTAGGAGTTGATATGACATTTGTTGCCTTTAGAAAGCCTTGCCCTAAGTGTGGTGGTAGTGATCCCGTTCAGATAAACGACAACGGATCAGCTAAATGCTTTAGTTGTGAAACTTATTTTAGAGACTATGATAAAGCTATGAAAGGTGAAACAGTGAGCGACTTTAAAACTTATAAAAATAATACAATGAACAATAGTGAAGGAGAGTACATAGCTCTTAGAGATAGGAACATCTCTGTAAATACTGCTAAGAAGTATGGCGTTAAAGCCCTTACTGATAGCCAAGGTAATGTAGTAAAACATTTTTATCCTTATTATAATGCTAATGAAATAACTGGTTATAAAGTTAGAGAACCTAACAAAGTATTTTCATGGAGAGGTCAAGCAAAAGAGTCAGGTCTTTTCGGACAGCAGGCATTTAACAGCGGCGGTAAGTACATAACAATAACTGAGGGTGAGTGTGATGCGATGGCTGCATACGAGTTGCTCGGTTCTAAGTGGCCTGTAGTTTCTGTAAAGAATGGTGCAGGTGGTGCTGTCAATGACGTTAAGAAAAGCATAGAGTATTTAGAAAAGTTTGAGACAGTCGTTATTGTTTTTGACAACGACAAGATAGGTAAAGAAGCAGCCCGTAAAGTTGCTAAGCTTTTGACTCCGGGTAAAGCTAAGATCTGTACACTGCCTGAAGAATATAAAGACCCTAACGATATGCTACGGCAGGGGAGACATCAAAATTTTGTAGACTCTTGGTGGGCTTCTAGTATTTATACACCTTCAGGAGTCCTTAACCTTACAGATAATTTAGAAAAATTAATTGTCAGGAAAAAGATTGAATCAGTTCCTTACCCTTGGGCGGGTCTTAATGATAAGCTATATGGTATGCGTAGAGGTGAGCTAGTTACTTTAACTGGTGGCACAGGTCTTGGAAAGTCTAGTATTACAAGAGAGCTAGAGCATTGGCTACTCAACGAGACAGAAGATAACGTAGGTATCATAGCCCTTGAAGAAAACTGGCAGCGTACTGCCGATGGTATCTTGTCTATTGAGGCTAATGAAAAACTTTACATTGAGCAAATAAGAGAACAGTACGGCGAAGAAAAATATGCAGATCTTGTTCATAAAGTATTTACAGGTGACAACGAGAACCGTCTTTGGATTCATGCACACTATGGCGCTACTGATTTTGATGACATACTATCTAAGATACGTTACATGATTATAGGTTGTAACTGTAAGTGGATTGTAGTAGATCATTTACATATGCTTGTTATGAGTGCTGCTTTCGGTGACGAAAGAACTACCATTGATAATATTATGGGCGCTCTTAGTAGACTAGTTAATGAAACAAATGTCGGGATGATTTTAGTTTCACACTTACGTAGGATAGAAGGTAACAAAGGACATGAGCAAGGCGTCACTGTAGGCTTGTCACACTTAAGAGGCTCTGCAAGTATAGCTCAGATATCAGACTGTGTTATTGGTCTGGAGCGTAACCAACAATCAGAGGATATACAAGAAGCTAACACGACACACTTAAGAGTTCTTAAGTCTAGGTACACAGGAGATGTGGGCATGGCTAGTCACTTGCTTTATGATAGAGATACTGGTAGACTTAGAGAAGTCTTTGTAGAAGAAGAAACAGACGAGTTAGAATTATGAAGTCTTTAGTTTTTGATATAGAAACAGATGATTTAAAAGCTACTAAAATATGGTGTATATCAGCTATTGATGTAGACACAGAAGCCCAAGCATCTTTTGGGCCTTCAGAGTTGGATAAAGGATTAGAGTTTTTAAGAACTGCTGACAAGTTAATAGGCCATAATATTATTGGCTTTGATATACCAGTTATTAAAAAACTAACTGGCGTAGATCTTATGGACAAAACTATTGTAGATACTTTAGTTTTATCTAGATTATTTAATCCAGTCAGGGAAGGTAATCACGGCCTTGAAAGATGGGGGTATGCTTTAGGCTCTCCTAAAATAGAGTTTGATCAATACTCAGAGTACAGCAAAGAGATGCTTACATATTGTGAGCAAGATGTTTATCTTAACTATCAGGTTTACAAAGCTTTAAAGAAAGAATCTAAAGGTTTCTCTAAAGAAAGTGTAATGCTTGAGCATGCTGTTTGTAATATATTATCTAGCCAAAGAGACTATGGGTTTCTCTTTGACATAGAAAAAGCCAGCAAGTTGTTAGCCTTGCTAAACTCAAGGACTGATGAGATATATAAAAACATTACTGAGTGCTTTAAACCAAAGAAAGAAACTAAACAAATATATAAAAGGTATAACCCAGAAGGTAAACTACTTAAGACAGGTGTAGATAACTTTGGTAAAAATGTTAGGCTAACAACAGAAGAATATGAGCAACTTAAAACAGATAAATTTATAGAAAGATTTTACATTAAAGAATTTAATCCTTCTTCACGACAGCAAATCGGAGAATATTTAATTGACTTTGGTTGGAAACCTTTAGAGTATACGCCAACGGGCCAACCTAAAGTTGACGAAAAGATTTTGTCTGAGATTAAAAACATACCTGAAGCAGAGGTGATAGCTGAATACTTAATGATACAAAAAAGATTAGCTCAAATTAATTCTTGGTTTAAAGAACTTAATGAAAGCTCTGGCAGGGTACACGGTTTTGTAAATCATAACGGAACTATTACAGGAAGGATGACGCATCGGAATCCTAACATGGCACAAATACCCAGCACCAGTTCTAGTTATGGTAAAGAATGCAGAGCTTGTTGGTCTGTGCCTAAAGGATATAAACTTGTAGGCATTGATGCTTCTGGATTAGAATTACGGATGCTTGCTCATTACATGAACGACGAGGACTATACTAATGAAATCCTTAATGGAGACATACACACCACTAATCAAAAACTTGCAGGACTTGAATCAAGAAATCAGGCTAAGACTTTCATCTATGCCCTACTATACGGAGCAGGAGATGCTAAACTTGGAACAGTGGCTGGAGGAGGTAAGAGTGTTGGAAGGAACCTTAGAAAATCATTTATTAGTAATCTCCCATCATTCAAAACTCTTAAAGATAACGTTGCTAGAGCATCAGCAAAAGGATATCTTAAAGCATTAGACGGACGTAAGCTATACGTAAGGTCAGAGCACAGCGCACTTAACACATTACTACAGGGAGCAGGTGCTATTGTAATGAAGCAAGCATTGGTTATACTAAATGATAAGATCAAACATTTAGATGCTCACTTTGTTGCTAATGTTCACGATGAATGGCAGATAGAAGTCCGACAAGATCAAGCCGATGAAGTAGGTAGGCTAGGTGTTGAGGCAATCATTGAAGCTGGTAAGGTTCTTAAACTTAAATGTCCCCTTGATGGGGAATACAAAGTAGGAGATAACTGGAGTGAAACACACTAACATGAAACAAGCAGATTTATTTGAAGAAACATATGTTTTATACGGGAAGATGTATGCCAGCGATGGTGTATATATTCCAGATATAATTTGTAAAGGAAGTTTTGAACATTGTAAAATGGTTGAGGAATCAGACCCTTGGGACGAATACCTCTACACTTATATAGATTTTTATTCCGATTAAAGAGGAACTTAAAATGAAGCCAGTTAAAATAACAAACAACAAACCAGACCATGATCCTAGCAGGATAGGAGACTTAGCAGAACATTATGCTATCACTTGGTTATGGGACAATGGCTACCATGTATTTAAAAACTGCGGTTGCACAGGCCCTGTTGATATTGTTGCTTTAGATCCTGAAGGAAAGGTTACTCTTATAGATGTTAAGTCTTACAAGGATAGTAGGCTTGCATCTAAGACACCGCTTCAAAAACAACTTGGAGTTCAGTATCTCCACTACAATTCACACACCCGCAAATGTAGATTCGTAAGGCATCTCAAATGAATATAGTAGAAGATATCTATAAAAAATTAGACGTTTTAAATGACGGGCCTTTAGACCTTTCAGATAAAACTATAGATGAATTTGGTGAGTCTATAAAAGAAGTAATTAAATCTTGGGCTACGCCGCAACAAAAAGATAACAAGTTTTATTTAAGAATGTCTAACATAGGCAAGCCTGCTAGGCGGCTTTGGTTTGATAAAAAAACAGAGCTTGAAAACAAAAGACTTGAACCTTCTTTGTTTATTAAATTTTTATACGGGCATTTACTAGAAGAAGTTATTCTTTTGTTAGTCAGGCTTTCAGGCCACAAAGTAACAGATGAACAAAAAGAAATTGAGATTGAAGGTATCAAAGGACACATGGATTGTAAGATTGATGATGTTGTTGTTGATGTTAAATCTGCGTCAGGTTTTTCCTTTAGTAAATTTAGACAGGGTATCCTTAGAGAGGATGATCCTTTCGGCTACATTGCCCAGCTCACGGCTTATGAAGAAGCTGAAGGAACAACTGATTCAGGATTTCTTGTTATTAATAAAGAGACAGGTGAGTTATGTTTTCATCAGCCAGATGAATTAGATAAGCCCAACATTAAAAATCATATTAAAGATCTTAAAAAGAAACTTGACTTGGAAACTCCTCCTGAGTTATGTTATGCTCCTATAGCAGAAGGTAAGGCAGGCAATATGCGGATTGCTAAAAACTGTATGTACTGCCCACACAAAAAAGAATGCTTTAAAGATTCTAATAATGGCAAAGGTTTAAGAGCATTTAGATACGCTAAAGGTTTAACATATTTTACTACAGTTAAATCTGAACCCAAGGTAGATGAAATATATGAATGGTAGAAAAGCAAAGCGCATAAATAAAAAAGCTAAAGAACTTTCTGTTGAATGGCTAAAGACTTTAGTGTCTGAAGAAGAAGCCTTGAAAGTTAAACACTCTTCTTATAATAAACTTGTTTATAATCAAAAGGGTACGGCAAGGTCTATGCCTTTTTCTTATAAAGGTATTAAACAAAAACTAAAAAAATTAAATGCTATAGACCATTTAACTCTTAAGGATATAGAGTGACTGTTAAAATAAAATCAGGGCTGCGCAAACGTAGAGTTAAAAGACCAGTAGAAAAAGAAGTAGTGAAAGGCTATGATTCTAATTGGGAATATGAACTACATACAGGCATCTTAAAAGATTGGGATATACATACAGATACCGTTGACTATATCGTTAAGCATACATACCATCCAGACTTTATAAAAAAAATAAAAAACAAAATTATTTTTTTAGAAGCTAAGGGAAGGTTCTGGGATCATGCCGAGCATAATAAATATGTGTGGATTAAAAAAGCTTTACCAAAAAACATAGAGCTTGTATTTTTATTTGCTGATCCTGCCGCTCCTATGCCGGGAGCAAAGCGGCGTAAAGATGGTACTAAAAGATCACATGCAGAGTGGGCAGAAAGAAATGACTTTAGGTGGTACAGTGTTTATAGCATCCCTAAAGATTGGATTGATGCTTCTTGCCGCATTGAAATTAATCCTGACTATCCAGAGGAACAAGAATGAAACAACATACTAAAAAGAAAATCAGTATTGATGATGCAACCCCTCAAGAATGGGACACAGTTAACAAGCCTCAGCATTACAACAACGGAGACATTGAATGTATAGACGGAATACGCGCCATGTTAAGTCACGAAGAGTTTGTTGGTTATTTACGAGGAAACAGTCTGAAGTATCGTTGGCGATATCCGTACAAAAACGGAACGGAGGATCTAAGAAAAGCAGCATGGTACGAAGATAAGTTGTTGAGGATCTTGGAGCATGATGGATAAAAATTACGTCGATAGAAAGTCTGAGCGCAGAGATAAGTACAACAAGAAACGCAAAGGCAAAGTAACTAAAGACAATAAGAATTTTAAAAGTATTCGCTTAGAAGAATTAAGAAAACTAGACGCAGATGAGGAGCTGTTAGATGGATCAGTATCAACAATACATACACAAAAGTAGATATGCCCGTTACATAGATGAAGATAAGCGCCGAGAAGAGTGGGGAGAAACAGTTAACCGTTATCTTTCTTTCTTTGTAGATCGTAACCAGCTTGGAGACTCAGAAGCCGAAGAGTTATTTAATGCAATATACAACTTAGAAGTCATGCCTAGCATGCGCTGTATGATGACAGCAGGTGCAGCTTTACACCGAGATAACGTAGCGGGTTTTAATTGTTCTTATCTACCCATTGATAGCCCCCGTTCTTTTGATGAGCTAATGTATATATTATTATGTGGCACAGGGGTAGGCTTTAGTGTTGAGCGTGATTACGTTAACAGTCTTCCAGAAGTTGCTGACAGCTTCCATGAAACAGACTCTACGGTTGTTGTATCTGACAGCAAGGTGGGGTGGGCAAGCGCCTTCAGAGAGCTTATAAGCCTCTTGTACGCTGGTAAAATACCTAAGTGTGATCTTACTAGGGTGCGACCAGCAGGCGCTAGGCTAAAGACATTTGGAGGTAGAGCCAGTGGGCCTCAGCCTTTAGCAGACTTATTTAATTTTACTGTTGATTTATTTAAGCTGGCAGCAGGCCGTAAGCTAACGTCACTGGAGTGCCATGATTTAGTATGTAAGATTGCAGACATTGTTGTAGTAGGGGGTGTACGTAGGTCAGCTCTTATTAGCTTAAGCAATGTTACCGACAACCGCATGGCTAACGCTAAGAATGGTGAGTGGTATTTAAGTAATGGTCAACGAGCCTTAGCAAACAACAGCGCCGTGTACTCCGAGAAGCCTGACTTTGATACGTACTCTTCCGAGATGAAGCGGCTGTACGATTCTAAGTCCGGTGAGCGTGGTATCTTTAGCCGCACTGCAGCACAGAAGGTAGCAGCACGTAACGAGCGTAGGGATGCTTCATTCAAGTTCGGGACTAACCCCTGCTCTGAGATTATCCTACGACCTTACCAGTTCTGTAACCTGTCTGAGGTTGTTGTAAGAGAAGATGATACGCTACAAACGCTTAAAGAAAAGGTACGGACAGCTACAATCCTTGGTACTTTACAAGCCACCATGACTGACTTCCGTTACCTTCGTAACATATGGAAAAAGAATACAGAAGAAGAAGCATTGCTTGGCGTATCTATGACAGGCATTATGGACTGTAAGATTACTAACGGCTCAACGGGTGAGGCTGCACTAGGAAGACTCTTAGAGACTCTTAGGGACGTTGCAATAGAAACCAACAAAGAGTGGGCAAACAAGCTGGGCATTAATCAGGCCGCTGCGATCACTTGTGTTAAGCCCTCTGGTACTGTGTCTCAGTTGACTGACAGCGCCAGCGGTATTCATCCACGCTTTAGTGAGTACTACATCAGGACTGTACGAGCAGACAAAAAAGATCCTCTTGCTACTGCTATGATTGAAGCAGGTTTCCCGCACGAAGAAGACGTAATGAATAGTTCTAACTGGGTGTTTAGCTTTCCTCAGAAGGCCCCTAATAAAGCTGTAACAGTAGAAAGCATGGGAGCTATGGAACAGTTAAAGCTGTGGAAAGTTTATCAAGATAGTTGGTGTGAGCATAAGCCTTCTATGACTTGTTACTATAATGATGATAACTTCTACTCTGTGTGCCAGTGGATCTGGGAAAACTTTGATAGCGTCAGTGGCATTAGTTTCCTACCAGAAACAGAGCATGTATATAAGCAAGCACCGTATCAGAAAATAGACAAAGCAACTTATATGAAACAAATTAAAGAACTCCCTAAAGATTTTGAGTGGGACATTGAGGAGCTGGATGACAACACAGAAGGCACTCAAACCTTAGCGTGTGTTGCAGGAGTGTGTGAGATATGAAAGAAGGTAATCTATTGTCCTTTAGATTACTTATTGATAAAAAAGGAAGACTCGTTACAGAGCTTAGCGGTCTTCCTGAAGATCAAATAAATAATGTATTTAAAGATAAATATACACAAGCTTATATTAGAACTTTACTAAGAGAAGGACATAACAAACTTGACAATTTACATGAATACTTACAGAATCAAATAAGAGTTCTATAATGGATGATATATATTTTACACCAGAGACAAGGCTGTCCACTGTGTTTAGGACTAACTCTGAAATTATTACAGCGTTAGCTTCTATAGAATTAGCTGAAGAAAACATTGAAATAGTGACACAGCTTTTAAAGAAACATGCTGATTTTATTTTAGAGCTATCAATTAAAGTTGCTCAAGCAGAACGACTAGATGTAAGAGCAGTTAAGTAATTACCACTTAACCTTATCAGCCCAGTAAGCCGCAGACATCTTACCTTTCTTAATGTTCTTAGCATGACGAGCTTTAAAGCTAGCTCTTTTCTTTTTCATTTTATCAGACTCGCCCGACTTAGGCTTACCTGCTGTGCTGGCTCCTTGCTCACCAAAGCGAATAGTCTTAACCTTATCCCCTTCTTTAGCTACAACAACATGAGATTTTTTAGGATGCTTAGGAGTTCTTTTAGGTTTATTAAAACCGCTTACACCTGCGCGTTCTAATCTTGGGTCTCTACCTTTTGTCATTTAAAAACTCCTCTTCTTTTTTAGTTAGCCATGCTAATACAAATAATAAAAATGTTACAGCAATAAAGCGTATCATACCTTTCTATACTTGCTGGTTTTCTTTGCAATCTTCTTAGGCTGCTTACTGTGTTGCTTACCAGCCTTTGTATCCTTACGTTTTTTTGCGCTAGTCTTAGCGTACTCAGAAGAACTTAAAGATTGCCTAGCCTTCTTAGGTAAGTATCTTTCTCCAGTTGCTTTAGGCCCCTGCGTAGAGGGCTTACCAGACTTAGTTCCCCAGTCTTGTTTTGTCCAAGCCTTTAAAGACTTCTGAGGTTTTTTAAGAGTCATTACTTGTATCCTCCACCTTTAGCTTTATATTCTTTAGCCAGCATCTGAGCCTTACGTGCTGACCACTGACCAGCTTTGCCTCCCTTTGAGCCAGCTTTAATCTTATTAAAAAGATTTTTACGCATGGTAGGTTTAGTATAGTTTCCTGCTTTATTAACAGTAGATTTTTTCTTAGTCATTTCTATTATTCCATAGCTCAAATAAAACTTTTATTTTTTCTTTAAGAGTTTCTATATCGCCATGCATCTTTGCTAAGACAATAACAAGCGTAACAAATCCTACAGCTATAGGCCATATAGCGTTTAAAAAATCTATAGCGTCCATTTAAATGTCCGTAGTATGCGGTATAAACAAAGAAGAATTTTTTACTCCTGTATTAATAACTCCAAGAGCTGTTGAGTTAGTACTAACTAGATTATTAACCGTCTCATCAATTACATTAGCTGTGCCTGTTGAGTTATCAACAACTCTACAAACACCCCTGACCGGAATATAGCCAGCCGTTACAGATGAATGGATAATACATACACCGCTAGAGAAATCTAAACATAAGTCGCCATCACCGCTGTTATCCGTATGGTTCCTAAGCTCTATGGCCCCTTGGTAGTCTCGGAGAATTAGCTGGCCATTCCCATTGAAATCAATAATCGGTTGTTGCGTCCCTGCGAGCCTGTTAGAGAAACACGACAGCAAGGCTAAAAGTTCCCCGCCATTAATTTGTATAGTGCCGTTTAAGCTACACTGAAAAATAAATCCTGATGTAAAATCTACATCTAAGATAACACAGTTGCGATAAATATTATTACCGTCTGCCGTACCCTGAACCGACACATTATTAAACTCGCAGAACTGTACATCTGCCGAAGGGTTTACTGTTATAACAGTTGTCCCCGGATTGTCTGATGTAAATACAAAGCCATCGCTGAAATCAGTGTTAGCTAAAGTGCAAGAATTAAGAATCCTAATAGTCCTAGCGCCCTCTTTTATGGCGATAGTTCTTGCGTCATCAAAATTATTGACGGGCTGAGTTCTTGTCCCGATTGGTACATCTGTTCCAGACTGCCCATTGTTTACATCAACACATACTTCGCCGTTATATGCGGCAGATAGAATAACTGATAAGTCTTGTAGCCCTGCTGAGTTAGCAGATCTAACCGAGACTTGGTTAACATTTACCACGTCCCCTACGTTACTGTTTGCCCCTACTAGGTTTACAGCATATTGCCCATTTTCAAATGTAACCGTGTAGCCGTTAACGATCTCAATTACGCGAGCGAGTGTCACCCCGCCTACTGTAACAGATGTGTTGTGGTTGTGCGTCTTAGGCCACGGCATACCAGCAGGGTCGTCTTCTAAGTCTTTTAACGCAAGCCTAAAAGTATCTAGGTTTAGCTGGCGTATTTCTGTTGGAGTAGACTGAATTAAAGTCATATCCGCTTTAGGTATTGTTATGACGCCCGTAGGCCAGTCAATACTAATTGCCACTTGTAGCGCCTCCCGTAAATAATTTAACTTGTAACGTCTGTATAATCTTACGCATCTCTTCTAACTGAGCTTTAGTCCACAAGACTTCAGCTTCTAAAGCAGATACTTTATTTTCAAGATCGTTAATTAAACCAGTATTTCTTTTAGAATGCTCAAATACTGTACTGATGTTTCGTTCTAGTACGCTACTCATCAGGAATCATCAAGCTAGTTATTGATAACCCTGATCCGTTATTTATTGTTCCAGTAATAGGTGCGTTCTTGTATAACGGACTAGCAGACGCTTTCCTAGCATAGCCCGTAATAGGCTGGTTGCTTGCTAGACTTCTAGTGTCAGACACTTGCCCGTTAGAATCCGTCAAAGCATTAATGATAACCGTCCCTTGAGCAAGAGGCCCACCACTATCAGCTATGATGTAGACTCTAGCACCTTGTATAACTGTCTGAGTATTTACATCTTTTACTGTAATCGTAGTAGTAACCTGTCCTGCCACAACGCTAACAGTTCCAGATCCATCATTCTTTATAGTTGGCGTAGACTTGCCAGAACCTACGTTAATAGTTAACGTTTGTCCTGATGCGACGTTTACTAAAATTGTTTCGTTGCCTGTACTACCATCTGTCCCAGCATAACCTGAGTCGTTGTTGTTGTAGTTCATTGTGTCTGATGCTGAGATTGTACCTAAGTCTATAGCATGACCAGCCCCACCAGACGTAAACGTACAATCAATAATATTATCTAAGTCGTTAGTAGATACAGCAGATGTTGCAGTGCTGTTAGTAATAACGCAATCATTAAGGGCTGCATTACCATTTAAAACAACCTGACCACTGGCCACAAAGGCACACTCAAACGCTGTTGATCCTGTGACAAACGAAAAAGAGCCACAACCTGAGATTGAGTTGCCTTTAAAGTTATGACTTGCTGCATCAAAGCTCAATGTTCCGCGTAAGTTTTCAAACGAACAGCCTAAGAAGTTACCCGTATTAACGTTACCATCAGAGAAGTCAAAACCTATGTTGTAGGTATCGTTACCCACTAGAGATATACCATTTCTTCCACCAGTAGAACCTACCGCTTTACCTAACGAAACCTCGTTAGCGCTACCGCCGCCTACTAGCTCAACACCAAAGGATGTAAGCGGAATAGATGTTGTTTCTGCCGTGTCGTAATACTTTGGATTGCCTGCAAAGATCTTAGAATCTACATCAGTTAACGTAGAGGCTGCAGTTGTATCTCCTAATACTAACTTTCCTAGAAGCTCTATAGCTGTTCCGTCATCGTTCAGAGATCGGACGACACCATATCTATTAGTCGCTTCGTCAGTCAGTATTTCGGAAAACAGAGTATCCCCTGTAGTGGTTCCTGTTACTGTAATCCCAGTACCCACATCGCAAGCGTCAAGGATTAAGTTATCAAAACGTGCAGTAGTACCGCCTACGTCTGCAAACACCCCAATGTGGGTAATGTTTGAAAGACTTAATGTGCCTGCCCCGCCTGACCTAGTTTCATTAGGATCTAACACCATGCGAACCCAGCCGCCTGAGTAGTTATCTGATCCATAAAATGAGTAAAGAGAATAGTTAGACGCAGTAGGTGTGCCAGAGCTTAAACAAATTCCAAAGCCATTAGCAGCTTGAGTATTCAGTAACGACGCAGCTAGGAAGTTACCCCAGACATAAATCAACTGCCCTGCTTCTGTTGAAGTAAAATCTAACGCAGTAGGCACCGCAACAAACAGAGCAATGCCCTGCTTGTTTACCTGTACCGTTATAGCTGTTGAGCCTTCAATAGAACCATCAGCAGCGGCAGCAGAGGGCGAACCACCAGAGCCGTTGTATTTTACAACAGTGACAGTATCCGTTGCGTTATTTGCAGAATACTGTCGTCCATTGCCGTTGAATGCTACTGATATAGCCATTATTAAGCGTCACTTGTCCTAATTGCTGCTACTGAACCCCCATTAGTTCCCAAGGTTGCACCAGTAATAAACTCTTTAATTGGACTACCGCCACCGTCTCTGACTTTTACCACTAGATTTCTGTCGGTATTATATACAGAAGTAAATGTTGCAGACGCTGCGCTTGCAAGCTCGTCGATGTAAGCAATCCAAACATTTCTAGGAGCCGTTGCGTTAGTACCGCTAAAGTCTGTAGAAGTTACTGTAAATGTACTGCCAGTGTAGCTAGTGTAAGGAACTCTGACATAAAAACCATCATCATCTTGAACCCTAATAACACCAGAAGCCGGAGTATCTGAAGGGATCGTTGTAGTAACAACAACACTGGTGGTGGTCGCTGATGTTAAACTAGTATTAAGTGTGAGCTGTGCTGTATCCAATGTAGTACCGCCAGAAGATGGCCCGACTAATACTCTATCTTCACCACTAACCAACCCTGTAACGCTAAACGTTACATTATTTGGAGGCGTAATCTGTGTGTTGGTTAAGTCAAATACTTTGTCGTTTGGCCCTAAATCGCCAGCAGTCACACCTACACCATAAGCACCAATAATTGCAGAACCTGTAGATACACCAAGTCCGGGTGCCGAAGTAGTTTCTACTGTACGTTCTGTAGCAGTTCCTGAAGTCGTTGCAGTTGCGCTAGATGTTCCACCAGTAATTAACGTAGATCCAGCAGGAGCTGAACCAGTTAAAAGCTGAATGTACATTTTGGTTGCAGAAGATGCTGTAGTATTATCAATAGCAAGCATTTGCCCAGTACCACCAGACCAACTGACAGGCTCAAAGGCGCTAAACGTGCCTGAGTTAGTACCGCTTAATGAAAGCTCATGAGTAACACCACGGAACAGTAGACCATTCAAACCAAATAATGTTTCAGCAGTGCCATCACGGGTTACATACTTAACATATTCGTAAAGATCATTGATTGCTGTACGAGTACCAAGATCCCACTGAATGTAATAATTCTCGTCAACTCCATTGTTGTCTACATCTAAAGCTACATAGCCTTCAGTGAGCGCAGAAGTGTCATAAGCTGCAACAGTTCCAGATGCCGTAGCATTGTTTAAGTCAGTTGACTTTGATAATGCTAGAACGTTGTTACCTCGGGACGTAGCAGAAATCGCAAACTCTGCGTATGTAAACCCGTAGTCGCGAGACAAACCAAGAAGCCTTCGTCCGTCAGTATCAGCACCGCCAGTCCGTACCTTTACCATAAACCGATGTGAGATACCGCCAGCAGGATCTGAGTTCAGCCCTAAGCTGTTACCTTGTGGATCATTATTCCACCAGTCGTCAGCAATAACTGCACCATTCTGAACAACTTGAATGGTCGGCGCATTACCAAAGTTTACGATACCGTCATAGATAACATCACCGGATGATTGAATAATAGAACCGTCATATAGATGTTCAGAGGCTGCATCATCAATGTTATATGAACCTAACAGCGTAATAATGTTATCCGTTGAACGATCAGACGGGTTATCGTCTGTGATGTCTAACTGATCATCACCCGCAGAACTTGCATCATCTGCAAAGTCTTGTAAGGCCCGGTGAAATTCAATTACCGTTGCGTAGGTAGGGGTTGTTCTTCCGTTAGTCCCAACGGTTCCGTCATGGTCTGCACCTATGTAACGGATATTTCCGCTAGAACGCGTTATTTCCCAATCTAATGGTTCAAATGCCATATATAGCTCCTTTAAATTTTAATAGTCTTCTGTACTACGAGGCCAGTTAAAACCCCATTTTCAAATCTCTTATAGAAAGAATCAATAGCTGAGCCAGAAGGCACTAGCCTATAAAGACTTCCGTTAGTATAAGTATATTCATACACATCTCCATCTGCTATTGTTTGTAATAGCGTTGGCTCTGCTGAATAACCTATTGCATAATCACTCCAGTTAAGTTTTTGTTTTCTATTATCTGGAGCGCTAGTGTTGTATTGGGTAATGTTAGTAAAAGCTACCCACTCACCCCACACTCCGGGTTCTATTTCAAAAGCTATACGCTCATCTTTTATTTTATGTTTAGGCATCGGGCCTATTGGGCCTTGTTCTCCTTCAACACCTTGTATACCTTGAGGCCCTGCAACTCCGTCAAATCCTTTAGGGCCTTGAGGGCCTATGTCGCCTTTTGGCCCATCCTTTCCGTCACGGCCTTGAGGGCCTGCTGGCCCCTGATAACCTCTAGGGCCTTCAGGGCCTTCAGGGCCTTGCTCACCTTTTAAAGCTTTTAACTGCTTTGCTTTACTTTCTTCTTCTAAAGCTTTGTCTAATTTTTCAGCAGCCTTTAAAATTCTTTGAAGGGGGTCTTCAACTAAACCTCCTCCAACAAAACCTAGTCTTCTTAAAGAATCTTTCTCGCCTGTAAAACCTAGCTTCTGTAAAGGATCCATTAATAACTCCAGACCCTAGGACGAGGACGACCTTCTTCATTCTCTAAATCATCTAAATGTATAAAGCGTCCTGAACTTTTTTGATTAACGCCAATACCCGTCATACCTAAGCGTAGAGCAGCCTGTAAGAGCCTGTAAGCCTTCTCACCAGACACCCCTATGTCTATAGCCCTGCCTGACTCATGCGCTCCCGGAGAGCTTTTACGGGCTTCTATGGGGTGGTCTTTGCAGCGGTAAGCAGAAGTAACAACAAAGGGGAAATTTAATTCATGACGTAGTGCTTCTACTTTAATCATAAAAGATTTATTCATTCCTTTAGCCCCGCAGTGTTGACATTGAAGCTCTTCTGTGCTAAAATATTTATACATTAATTTACCTTATTTAATAAACTTAAACCACCTTTAGATTTATTCTGTCTTGGATCTCTTTTATCAAACTTAGAAGCAAAGGTGCTTTTAAATTGTTGAGGATCAAAAAGAATATATGAATAAGGACTTTCTCCTTTTAATCTTGTTTCTAATTTATTTTTATATTTAACACTATCAAAACCAAAATCCTTTAAAACACTTTGAAGTTGCTTATTTAATTTAGCATCATATATATTATAACTTAAACTATCAGACATACCTTGTTGAGCTAACTCTGTAACCTTATCAATATAAGGAGATACTTTACGTTTTATAACACTTGAAACAACCTCTGAGTTTACTCCTTTTTGATCTGTTTGTTTAACAATAGCTGAAATAAAATCATCTACGTTTTGATTGTTCAACACTTCTATTGCTGCCCAAAGTCCATAGTCATCTTCAATAACTAAAGGTTTTTTAACATTTATATACCCTTTAGTTATTGCTTTAGGTTGTTCCATACCAGACATTAGTAAAGCTTCATCCATAGTTTTTTCAGAAACCACACCTAAAGGCATGGGATCTTCAGGATTTCTTGCAAGTATAGATGTTGCCTGACCTCTAGTTCCCACATGAGTTCCTAACTCTTTAGGCATAGCAAAACTAATTTCATAGTCGGTATCAAACCCGTGTGATGTTCCTCTATATACAGGTTCTTTTTCTATAGAGTCCTTTAAAAATTCTTCTAAGGCTTTGTCGCGGTCAACTTCTGCAACAGTGTCTGCTCTTAAAGGAACATCAGGAAGCTTAAAAGATTTTAAAATTTCTTGTTCTTCATCAGTTAACGTACTGGCTTCAAAATCAAGAGCTGTTCCTTCGTCAGCAACATCAAAAAAATCATCATCATAATTATCTACTATTTTTTTCTGTAGCAATACATCAACTAATCTTTGCTCAGAAGAAGGTGCTTTTTGAGTCAAGCCTTTAGAATCTAATACAAACTGTATGTTTGCTTTAACTTCATCTCCAAACTTATCTTCGTATTCACTTGCTAAATTATAAGTTTCTATTTCTTCATCTGTATAATCTCTAGCTTTACTAAAGGCTTCCCCGCCTTTAATGTTACCCTGCTCGTCTACAAACTCTGGAAACTTTTCTTTTAGTTCATCTGTAGTCAAGTCTTGTTTTTCTTCAAGTAAAGCTTTTGTTTCTAGTTTTAAAAAGTCTGAAAACTCTGGGTCTTCTAACTCTGAAGGCATATCAGCATTACTTCTATATACGCTTAAAATTTCTTCAGCCGCCTCTTCAGCTTCTTCATCTCTAACCATACGCTTACTATAATCTTTAATTACATCTTTTAAACTTTTAGATATAATTTTAGCTAGTCCACCTACTACAAAATTCATACGCTGTAAAGGATCTTGGCGATCTTCTATATCTGTAAAGGCTGTACCAGCTTGTTGGTTGTAAGGCATGCCTGTCATTTTGTCTATACGCTGGTCAGGCTCAGAAGGAGCATTAGGTACGTCTAATACTTCGCCACCTGTTTTATAAACAGATCTTTTAGGCTCTATTAAAGCTTCTTTTAATTCCGTACCTTTTTCAAATGCTTCTTTTCTTATTGCTCTTTTATCTTCTTTAGATAAAGCACCATATAAAGGAAAAAACATAGGAACAAACGCGCCGGGATTTCCTGTTTTTATAGATGAATATGTAGATCCTGCTATAGGGCCAAACAATGATGTACCTGCTGCAAAAACATCACCCTGTCTTTCAGAACCTTCTTTAGCTCGGTTTAGTACGTCTAAATATAAACCATTGCCTCCCCAACGAGCAGCACCTTCTAAAACTTTATCGCCTTCAGTTTTATATCTATACTGAGTATCCCTACCAAACAGCTCATTCCGGGCGTAGTTATTTAACATGCCACCTGCTTGTAAAGCCAATACTGTACCTACTACCTGTGCAGAAGCTCCTACATCGCCCTTAGCTATATTACGGGAAGTACGTTTCATAAGATCTTTAAGTACAGTATTTGTAAAAGCTGACGGGTATGCCGTTAATTGAAACAACAAAGTTGTAAATGGATTACCCGAAAGTACTTTAGATCTTAAACCAGATTCTCTTGAAGGATTTAAAATTATTTCATTTGTATAACGAGCAGCTCCTTGATCAATAAACTGCATAAAATCGTCTTCTGCATTTACATCACCACCAGTCCTATTAATCCAAGCTAGTCCTTTATCAATATCTATACCTAATTCTAAAAGCTCATCGCGCTTAGTAGATAAACGAGTCGTTAATTCTTGACCTTGGTTTTTTGCAAGAGCTTTTAAATTATTACTAATAATGTCTCTTCCTACATTAAAGCTAGTAAGCTGTACGGCTTTAGTCCAAGGCTCTAATAAATTAGCCTTAAAAAATACATTATTAGTTTTACGCCAATGATGTAAATTATCACCGCTTAATCTTTCAACTTGATCCGCTACGGATTGATCTAAAGCAATACTAAACTTTTGCATTTTACGAAGTGCTTGGGGCTTAGTCATGTTATGATTTTTCATAAGAAGATCTAAAGCGTTATATGTCAGTATTTTACCGCCTTCTTTTAAAGACCCTGCAAAATGTTTACTTGTGTTTATAAGACCTCCTCTACTCATATTTAACATGACTTCCGTTAAACTGCTTAAAGTAGCCAAAGGCAATAAAGAAATACGAGTAAAAGTACTTACAGTATCTACAGCAAATTGTTTTCCAGCACTTAAAGGAACAACACCTTCTCCAGTTTGTGCTGACCACACACTATATAAATCTTTTTCAACTGTTTCTGCTAATCCCTGCTCTCCTGAATTCATTAATTCTCTTTGTATATTACTTAAATAAAGATCTTTAAGACCTTTAAAGTTTGTGGCTCCAAACACTTTTTGCTTAGCTATTTGTTTACTAATAGAATTATAATAACTTTGCAGTACATTATTTGCATCGTTATCTAAAAACTTTTCAAACATTGTGTCATCAGTAATTTTATCAAACTTTCTTTTACTCAAAAAAGAACCGCCTGAAAAAGTACCCTCGTCGCCAGCATCAAACTTTTTAGTTAACATACCTAAAATAATATCATTAGCTTCTGCTTCATTTTCAGCTTCGCCCACTTGAAGCAATAGTTTTTTAAACTCAACTTGATTTTTCTTTATTGCATTTCTGTCCCAAAGCCTTGGAAAATAATTGCCTGTAATTAATTCTGCTTCTTCATATAAACCTACTTCTTGAAGTTCTTTAGCGGTGTCATCTAATTGCATTCTAATTTTTTTAGCTGCTTCATCAATAACTTCATCACCACTAAGTTTGCCACGTACAGCAGAAGCAAGTTTTGCATAAGCTCTTTGACGTTCCCAACCGTAAGTTGATACCAAAATAGGATCAAAAGTTTGTTTATATCTTACAAAATTTCTACCAAAAACTTCTCCGAGAACTTCTGAATAATCAGATCCTTCAACAGCGCGTTCACCTGTAATAGATCTTTGTTGATCGTATCTGAATTTTTTCTGTAGCTGAGCCATTGTAGAAGATTTACCTACATAAGGATCTAGTAAAGTAGAAACTTTACCTCCGTAGTAAGCTGGAAGTTTCTGTAAAAAATGACCTGTATTTGCTATTGCTTGAGCAATACGTCCTTTTGTAGGCGCTCCTGATAGGAGTATACCTTCAACCATTTCTTCAATGGCATCATCACTTAAACCTTCTTTTCTAGCATAAGTATTTACAACTTTAATAACTTCTTTTGGATCTTCAATAACACTAAAAACTCCTTCAATAAAATCAGAGCCTTCATTATTAAACCCTAAACGCTGGGCGTCAAAAGCTATAGCTTGTTCTCTATCTAAAAGTTCTCCATCTAAACCGTTTTCAACTAAATCTCTTGTCGCTGTATTTTGAGAGCTTGCTGCTTGAGATACTTTCTTTTTTTCTAAAGGACTTAAAAAATAATCAAAAACTTTTTTACCGCCTTTACCTATTCCTTTTACACCAGCTTCTAAACCCCTACCTAGCACAGGTGCAGCTGTTGCGCCTCCAGCAGTATACAAAGCTGTTTCCGTTAAATTTATTTCTTCTTGAGCACCTATAGCAACATTACGTGTTTGTTCAGCATAGTTTCCTAAACCAGTAAACACAGCGCCTTCTACGGCCATAACTTGATTAGCTCTATTACCTGCAAAGTTTTTTAAAGTTTGTGCAATTGTTTTTTTAGCGCTTTCTTTAGCTGCTAACTGTGCAGCAGCGCGTGTAGCAGCACTGCCTCCACCGCTTAACGGAATCAAAGCTAAACTAGCTACATTTAAAGGGTCTGTAAGAAAAGCTTCTCCATAGTCTCCAAAAGCAGTTAACCAACTATAACCATCGCCGCCTACTTTAGCAGCATCAAAATAATCTTTAATATATACATAGTCTCGTATTACATCTTCTGGAGCATTTTCTAACATAGAAGCTCTTGAAAAAAGCGTAGGTATCTGCACTGCTTCTTGACGCAGCCACTCAACAACATCTGGACTTTGTTTTTTCTGGGCAACCCGTTTAAAATTTTCTTTTCTAACAGCTACATTATCTAACTCCGGTTCTGGAGTATCAAAAGCTGACCAAAGAGTTTCTTGATTATCATTCATATAGCCAAGAACATTAGCATACTTAGCTTGCATTGTAGGATCAGCTCTTAGCTCATCTAACGTATAAGATGTAACTGGATTGTTAATTGCTATTTTTTGACTAGGCTCTGTATACTCTTCAGGCAGATCTATTTCTAAATCTTCCTTTTCTTCTTCTTCAATAGGCCCATATATTTCTTGCATCATTTTAATTCTATAATTAACATCTGCAAATTTATTTGGCTTTAATATCGGCATTTTGTAATCCTATTGTGATTTAAGCTGAATAAAAAATTCGTTAATATAAGGTCGGCCTGTAATAGGATTAATTTTTTGCAACTCCTCTTGCTCCGCAAAATAAGTATAAAAATGATTTTTATTTGAAACAGGTAGTTCACTAAAACTATTTAAAGCATCATTAAGAAGAGCATCAAACTGTGGCTGTGTTAAGCTTACCTTTATTCCAGTTTCTTCTGCTGCTAAAAAAGCATCTAAAGCATAAACAGAACCAGCTCTTCTAAAGTTAACAGGGTTTAATCCTGTGCTGCTATCAAAATCAATATCTGCCCAGTTAGGGGATCTATTAATAAAACCTGTTTGCCTAATATAACTTTCTTCTTTTCCTTGAAGTCCTCCAAAGTATCGTGCTTGGGCAACAGCAGATAATGTAAGAGCAGCGTCTTTATCTAAAGAAGATAAGTCTCCATTTTGTAAATCTGCCATTCTTGATTGTAAAGAAACTGAATAGCCATGTATGTTGGCATATAACATATCTTTTCTTTTTCCTAAGTCTTTAACTTGTTCGCCACCTAAGCCTTGACTTAATACAGTTTCTGCAATTTGAGAATCTAAAACTCTTAATTGCTTACCACTGCCGCTAACAAAAGGAGTTGTGATTACTTGTGCAGCACTGTTATAAGCTTCTCCTGCAGTTCTTATATCTCCTGCTGTAGCTTTCAAAGCTGCTTGAGTAGGTGGTTTAGTTTCAGAATTTAGGTTTACTGATATACTTTCTACAGTGCCATCTGCCATTCTTTTAGTAGTCGTTTCTCTTATATAAGTGTAACCATAACCACTATCTATTTGTTCCCTTTTAATATCTTCAAGTATAGTTCCTTTTCCAGAACGTACCTGCTCTAAAAGTCTTTCTGATCTTTCATTACCTTTAATAGGAAACCATTTTTTAACAGTTCGTGCAGGATTATTAGGATGTTGGTATGTAACTTCAATAGCTTTTACAGTAGCAGTAGTACCATCATCAAAATTAATTGGATAATTTTTAGCCGCGCTTTTTTCTTTAACAATATAATCTTGTTCATTAATTTTAAACTCTTCTACATCTGCAGCATATCCAGCAAGAGCCGCTACAGAAGTATCTTGTCCTAAAACATTCATTGCTTGTCTTATAGACTCGCTTCTTAAATTTTTCTGTTGCTGTAAAAAATCTAATCTTTGCTGTCTTATATCTTCTCTTTTAGTACCTTTAAAAGGGTTAGTTACTGCACGACCTAAAATAGATAAAACATCTCTAGAACCGTAAGCTTTAGACAAAGCAGCATCTAGCTCTGCTGGGGTTTGTACATTTAAAGATCTTGCATATGCCTGTTCTAAAATCGGTAAAGCTTTAGCAGCCTCTTCACGGGCTTGTTGATAAAAAACTCCATTCTTACCTTCACTATATTCTTCTTCAGGATGCTCACGATTAAAATTATTTACTTTTTGATTATAAAATAAATCAGTATAATAATTCATTGCACCTGTTTCATGCTCTAAAGCTTTTTTATGTTTAGCTTGTAGTGCTTCTGCTTTTTGCCTTAAAACTTTTTGGCTATGTCTTTGAGCTACAACTTGTTCAGACTGTAAAAATTCTGCATATTTTTCTTCTTCAGGGCCTGTGATTAAACCAGTAACCCCTTCCGTAAGAGCCTCTCCTGCACTCTTTAAAAGGGGCGCAGTTAAATAGCCAAAAATTTTATCTCTTCTTGCCTTTCTACGATACTCATCTTCTTCTTTACGTCTTCGTTTATATTCAGCCGTAGTAGCCTGTCCAAGAATTGAATAGGCTTCTCCTAATGATCCAAATTCATTAGCCATTTATCTTTCTCCTAACAAAGAACGCTGTTTAGGCGGTTCTATTTTATCTAACTTACTTGCTACACTTGCAGGAAAATCTTCATCCATCTCAGGCTTTTCAATAGTTTTCATTGCCTGATTCATAATAGAAAGATCTTCTTCTTCACTAGAGGGCATCTCATCTTCATCGCCCATAATAGTAAAGTCTACCTCAGCTCTTTCAGCTAAAGCAGCAATCATATAAGCTACAGGCTCCGCAATCATTAACATCATGTCAGGATTATATAAACCTTCTTGAAAACCTTGCATCAGTAAAACCTGTACGATTTCCATAATAGAAGTACCTGCCTCTAAAGTATCTAGTACGGCTTCATAAGTACCTTCTTCTGTTAAAAGATCAAAGTAGTATTCTAGTACCTTAGTACGATCAGTAAACTTAGGAGGCCCTTCAAAAGGTCTAGGAGCCTCTGGAGAATCTGTTAAAGATTGTCCGGGTATAGGTCTTTTAAAAGATGTACCAGCTTTAAAGAAAGCATCGTCTAGTTCTGACATAATATATTCCTATTTAAATTCCGGGCGCAAAGTTTTTCATGGTTTCTCTATAAGCCGAACCGCCCCAGCCCATCATAGGATTAGGCATAGGTTCATAACCTCCTTCAAGAAGATTTAGGCTACTCATTCTTTCTATAGTTTCTGACGCTGATGTTGTCACCCTATATTTATCGCTGGCTTTTTGCTGAGAAATATACATAGGATCAAAGCGTTTAGAAGCTTTTGGAGTATCTGGTCTATTAAGAAGTGATATAGGCTCAGTAACTTTTGCTAAAGCATCGCCAGCATAGTTACTTATAGTACCTTTGGGATCTTCAAAAAACTCTTTGTAAGGAGCTAGCATTTTATCTTGCATGTTTCCAAAAAAGCCTTTAGTTTCTTTTCCTAATGTTTCTGTAACAGAGCCAGAAGGCGCTGCCGAAGGCTCTACATCTAGCACTGGATCTGAAACAACGGCTTCAGGCATTTCAGGTGTTGAGTAATTTGATTCGGAAACTATTTTGTCAGTCGCCTCAGTTAAATTAACAGTAGGCGCATTGGTAGCTTTAGGTAAAATATCGCTAATGTCCATAGAAGCCGCACTAGCTATATCACCTTTAAAGTCTTTAAAAGAAGTTGCTATAGCTTCTGAAGCCTGTGACCAAGCACCGCCTTCACCAAATATACTGGTAGGTGCGCTAGCAATATTAATACCGGGAATTTTATTTAAAGTATATTTTGTTATGTTTTCAAAAAACCCTTTAACACCTTTAGTAATGTTAACAAAAGGCTTAGCTACAGCTCCTACAAACTTAGCAGCAGAACCAATAACACTAGCGGCTGCTGAGCCTATAGCGCCTTTACCTGCTAACCATCCTAAAGCCTTACTGCCTGCTGCACCTAAGCCTGAAAATAAAGCGCCTAGTCCCGGAATAGGAATAAACATCATAGCAATTTGTCCAACTATGCCTAGCTTATTTACAAACTTTCCAATAGTTTTAAAAACTTTTTTAATAGGTTTAAAAATTGTTTTAAAAGTTTTTTTAACACCTTTCCAAAGTTTACTGAAAAATCCCATGTATAAAACTCCTTAATTTAACCGCCACCTGTGCCTACTTTACCTGTGATTCTGCTTAACATATTAAACAGTTGTTGCCTTTGACTAGCAAAGTTTTTATCTGTCATAAAGGCTTCGTTCTGTAAAGCTGCATTAACTACGTTTATCATTCTATCTTCGTCTGCTTGCCCTTCTTGAAAGTCAAAAGCCGCTTGATCCCTTAAAGACTGCCACATCTGTGCCTGTGTAGTTTTGTCCATATCAAATTGAAAAGCTGCTTGTTGCTGGTTAGCTGCATTCTGAGCCGCTGTCTCAGCAGTGTTAGCAGATCTTCTCCATGCTATATTAGACTGCTCAATAGCCTGTGCATTAGCTGCGTTCCACTGTTCAGCTTGTGCATCCATCTGAGCATTAAACTTACCAACATCTGCTGTAATCTGTGCATTGATTTGATCAGCTTGTAACTGGTTCCCGGCGTTCTGAGCAGCTATTCTGTTTTGCTCTGCCGTATTAAATTGATTAATAGCATTGGTCTGAGAAGTATTAAACTGGTTCATGTTAGCTTCCATAGATGCCATGAATTGATTAGTTTGATTTTCTGACGTAGCATTAAACTGTTTAGCTGCATTTTCTGCTGCTTGATTAGACAACATTCTTTGCTGTTTATTTTGCTGATCAAGTATGTTAGCTTGCTGTTCGTTAGATAAATTAGCCATATCCATCTGCAGGAAAGCCTGTGCATTTTGTACAGCCAGCTTAGTTCTTTGATCCACAGTAGCCAAATCTAAATTAGCCATAGCTGTAGCATTCTGCATTGCAGCTTGTTGCTCATTATTTAAGTTAGCTAACGTAGCAGTCTGCATAAACTGGCTATTCGCCAAAGCCATCTGCTGATTAGCATCAAACTGTTTCATGTCCATGTTAGCGTCTATTTGAGCATTAAACATTGCGGCTGCTTGTTCATTAGATAAGTTAGCAAGGCCCATCTGCTGTGCTAACTGAGCATTAACCTGTGCAGCTTGCATTTTCTTTTCGTAGACTTGAAGCTCTGCCATGTTTTCAGCAGACATGTTTTCTGAATCAGCTTGGTTAGCCGCAGTCATATTAGCCAAAGACATTTTTTCTGCAGCACTAAGCTGTGCTAATTCAGCATTCTGTCTAAGCTGTTCGTTTTTAGACATAACATCAACATAAACAGTATACTCTTGAAGCTTCATGCGATTAGCTTCAGTCATGTTAGCAGCATCTGTTGCAGCTCTTTCGGCTAAGTTAGCCAGCTCCATTTGTTGCTCATTATTTAAATTAGCTAAATCCATTTGCTGTGCAAGAGTTGCATTAGTCTTTTTAAAATCTACAAGGGTCTGAAGATTAACAAGACGCTCTTGGTTTTCAGCAGACATAGTATCTTTAGCGGCGGCGTTTTGCTCACTAATATTCAGCATTTCCATGCGTAAAGAGGAGTCTAAGTTTGCTTTTTCCATATCTTGCTCAAGCTCTGCCTGACGCATAATACGATTAACTTTAGCTTGATAATTTGCCAACTTAGTTTGCTGTTCAGCATTTAAATTTTCTTTTCCTGCTAAGTTCATAGCTTCTAGGTTTGCCAAATCCATACGCGTTCCCGCGTCTAAATTTGCTAAAGCAGCTTGTTGACGCTGTGCAGATTCTTGAGATGCTCTTTGCTGCGCGTTCTGAATATTTTGCATACGCACTTGTTGTTGCTGATCTGCAGTGGTCATCTTAGCTTGCTGCTTAAATTGACCTTGTTGTACTTTAATTTGTTGAGCCATATCAGCAGTCTGAGAAGCTGCCGTTTGTCTGTTAGCTAAGTTCTGCATACGTATCTGCATAGTATTTTGAGCAGACGCTAAGTTGGCTTGTTGTTCGTTACTTAAATTTTGAGCTGCACGTTGCTGAAGGGCCTGAGCGTTGCTCTGAGCAATAGGTAAAGCACTTTGAATAATAGCATTAAAGAGTGCATCACGGCCTACAGTGGACGCTGAGAGGCCCCTAGCAGCCATCTGTTGCTCTATAGCAGCTACTGCGGGTCTAGCCCATGCAGGAGTCTTACCTTCTTCCATGCCTGAAAGTAAGTTTTCCATTTGCACAGATACTAAAGCTTCAGGGGGTAACGCAGCGACAGCAGCAGTTACAGTAGGATCTTCTCCAGTATCTAACTGCGCTTCTACAGTTGCTGGGTCTTCTGAGATTGCTGCAGTAACTTCAGGAGGCATGTTACCTACAACAGCCATCATGTCTGCTGCTGCAGTTTTACGCGCCTCTCCTGTAACAGCTTGCATAGAAGAAGCCGCCATAGTAGGAATACCACCAATTTGAGAAGAATCACCCTGTGGAGCAGTTCCTGTAATGGCTTCACGACCTTCAAAATCAACAGAAGGAGCTTCGCCTAATTGCTGAGCAATGCTTGTTTTAGCTTGGCCTACTTGAGCTGTTCTTTTTTCAGCTAGTTTAAATTCAGGTATGTCATCAAGATTAACACCTTCTTTAGAAACAAGTCCTAAAATATCTTGCTTTTCTCTTTCTGAAATAGTTGTAAGTATTCTTTGAGCTACTTCTGGGTCTTCGGCCTCAATAATTTTAAAACGCTCATCAGTAGTAACAGCATCTGCATAGTCTTTAGCTTCAGGTCTAGTAGCAGCAGTTCCTTTGGCAGCATCTATTTCTGCTTGGCTTAAAGTTTCTCCCTTTGCTTCTTGAGTAAGACTTACTATAGGATCTACTTTTGCAAGAGCGCCTGAGTCTTCTTCAATTTTGCCTTGAGCAGCTTCTGTTGTTCCTACATCACCTACTTGAGAAGCTTTATATGTTTGAGCCTTGAGGCTTGTACCAAAGTCTCCTTCTAAACCAAACTCTTGTACTAAATCTTCGGGGCTTCTTGTAAATGTATTGCCTTGACCGTCTTGAAATTTAATTTTACCATCGCTGCCAATTTTATATTTAAGACCTGTTTTTTCTGCAAAGGCTCTAGCAACATTTTGAGAGTCAAAACCTCCGGGCATTTGCGCTTCTTCTGCTGTAGCTGTTTCAGCAGTA